>Ga0099364_10008262_pt1 | contig 14671 bp, 11 predicted proteins | sample TergutTh196P3_FD_73070 | JGI IMG/M metagenome (GOLD analysis project Ga0099364, IMG submission 73070) | Microcerotermes parvus P3 segment gut microbial communities from Pointe-Noire, Republic of the Congo - Th196 P3 | ecosystem: Host-associated > Arthropoda: Insects > Digestive system > Gut ... | reverse complement strand
AGTCCACCACGGCGCGCGCTGGGTTGGAGTATGACAGCCGCACATTGATCCTGGGGTGCTCTCTCTTGAGCTTTTCCAAATATGGAAGGAGATAAAACTCCAACGTCAACTCGGAGGCGCCGATGCGCAATAAACCTTCGTTCAGCCGCCGGATACTGTCCAGGCGTTCTTCGGCCGCCGTGATATGCTCGATCGCGGCTTTGAGATGCCGAAAGAGGATGTCACCTTCTTCAGTTAGCTTGACTCCATGTGTGGAACGCGACAAAAGCTTGCAACCGAGTTCGCGTTCCAGATTCTGAACGGTCCGGCTGACGGTGGATTGGGCAAGAAAAAGTTCTTTGGCCGCGACCGAGATATTCCCGCACTCGACCACGCGGTAAAAGACCCTGTAGTAATCATAGCTCGCGGGCAAAAAACACACCTCCCAACTATAGCGGACACTATTGTCAAGACCACAACGCGGCGAAATTAAGAAAAATAGCTGAAGTTATTTTACCAGCTCTTTGCCACTTTCTTTATTGCTTATCTACTGGTCCAGTTTTCGGAGTCCATTATAAAGTGCCGTCTATCACCATGGTTATGTAACGGCAAACCGCCGCGACAGGCCGCTTCGTGTATAATAGACATAGGCAAAAATCTTATAGAACAACTTTTGAAGACAATATTGAGTTTTATCGCGGTTCTTGGACGGGCTAAGCATAAGCACTATGGGGGTCATGCATATGGAATTGCCTGAAAATGTTTTCATTCGCAATCAATTCTTTGTTAATTCGGGTTTTGAACTTAAACACCATAAAAATACAGAAGCACTGAATATTGAATGGCATAGCCATGAGTTTTATGAAATATATATTTTTCTTTCAGGCAGTGTCATTTACAATATTGAAAATGCAAAATATAAGCTTTCATCAGGCGATATACTGATTATTAACCCACAAGTGGATCATAGAGCCATAACAAAAGCCGGCGATGTTTATCAACGCATTGTATTGTTTATTCGGCCGGAGTTTATACTTAGCAGAAGAAATGACAGCGTTGACCTTTCGCTATGCTTTAAGATGGGTTCACATAAAAAATTCCACCCGAATCAATTATCCATGAACGAGATATTAAACGTCATTATCAAGATATACAGGGTTATGAATTCTGATTTATTTGGGGCAAAGCTATTGGTGGATTTATATATGACCGAGTTGCTGGTTTTATTAAATCAGAGTGTTGTGCGGCTTAACAACGTTAACGGAGAAGCTAAGGTGAATGAATCAATAGATAAAATCACGCATTATATTAATGAGAATATTAGGAACGACTTATCTCTTGACAGTATTGCAAAAACATTTCATAAAAACAAGCATTTTCTTTGCCATAGTTTTAAAAAGTATACAGGAACGTCTGTCCACAAATTCATATCATTTCAAAGGCTTTTGAAAGCTGCTTCGTTATTGGAATCTGGCGTTTCCGTTACTATGGCATGTGAAGAATGCGGTTACGGTGATTATAACAATTTTATCCGTGCTTTTAAAAAAATGTACGGCGTTACTCCAAAAAAGTTTGTAAATCTAAAACCTGACAATACTGCTATAAGTCCGACCAGTCCGACCAAAGATTAAATTGCCAATGTTCAGAATGCAACGCTGCTCATGCTTTCAGATGATTTTATAGCAGCATCCATCACTTTTAAAACATAGCGCAGTTCAGGCAGTTTTACCAAAAAGGGTTCCTTGCCTTGAATGGCTCGAATGTAATTGGCGTAGAACTCCCGTGTTTCGGTTTTTACATAAGGTATAGCTTGTGTATAAACCACTCCTTTTTCGGGAATCCCAAAGGAACGTGTTGGGCCGCAATATCTACCCTCTTCGTCTAGAGTTTCCGCCAATAATTGAGTCGTGCGTAAGATACGCCCCTCCGGAATAAACCCATCGATATACATGCTCCCCTTATTCCCAAACATATACCAGTGTCTGGGGAACCATCCTTCTTTGTCTGACAACATATAAGTGCCAAGTTCGATCTCGGCGGTTACCATGTTTTCAAATTTCAAAATGATTTTAAAATAATCATCCACTTCGATGTTGATAATGTTACGAATGTCGGCATATACGGTTTTTAACGGGCTCGAAACCATATATAGAATTTGATCAATTAAATGAACCCCCCAATTATAAAGCATTCCGCCGCCTTCCGATTTATAGACGTGCCATGAATGAGTGTACCCATTGTAGCCATATAACACGCTTTTGATGAGATAAACATTGCCAAGCATTTCCCGTTCGTAAGCCTCTTTTATCGCTTGGAAGTCTTGATCTAACCTGCGTTGATGGTGCGACGTCAACGTAACATTCATACGGTCCGCAGCTTCCTTCATCTCATCCAGTTCATCTACGGATAGGGCAATCGGCTTTTCGCAAATTACGTGCTTCCCGGCATTAATCGCTTTTAAAGCATGTTCCTTATGCCATTTGTTAGGAGTTGCAATGACGACAACGTCGATTGAGGGATTCTCCAAAAACAAATCAATGTCTTCATAGCATATGATTTTTTTGTCAAGCCCTTTAAGACGAAAGGGATCAGTATCGCACGCGGCGATGCACTCACATTCTTCAAAGCTGTCAATAATGGCAACATGCCGCGACCCCATAAACCCATGCCCAATAACGCCGAATTTCATCTTTATGACCTCGACGGCTTCACAGTCTGAAAACCACATGACCGGAAGCCGTTAGGGTCATGCGGCGTGGAGAGGGGTATACCCCTCTCCCGCTTAGGCTTCAATAAGACGCTTTAGCATTTTATGATGCTTTCTCACCTGATCTACTTCATCCGCCAATTGATCAAAAGGCAAGTCCTGCGAATGGCGCTGCCCTTCATACTCCGAGTTGATATAACCTTTATAGCCGGCTTTTTTCAGACAAGCGATAGGCCCGTCATAATCAACGGCCTTGTCTTCATATTCACCCGTCATACCCAATATTTCGGTCATATGGAAAAACTTTCCGTGTACGGCAATTATATACGGAATAAGTTGGCATATATCCTCCGGTTTAGTGTGAGAATACAGCAAACCTTGGAAAACGACCTCATAGTCCATTTCTGTAGGTTCTTTTATCCGAGATTTTGTCAAGGCTACAATCGCTTCAAAGGCTTCCTTAAAGTAGGGTTTTACCTCGCCTATCTTTATAAAATTATGAAAATAAACCCTAACATTTCCAGCAGAGACAAGAGAAAGATCAAATTGAGAGAACGGCCCTCTGTTTTCTCTTTTTTCCAGACAAGCCTCCGCAAGTATCTCCGTGGAAATCCTGCTGGCGCCGTGGCGGATCAGCGACTCTAACTCCACAACTGAAGGCTGGAACTGATAAATACCCAGATCAGGAACGATGCCCAAATGCTTTGTCCCCGTCTTGTCGACATATTCGACTATTTCCCGGACATATTTCCCGTCAAGGGGAATCGGGTTATGTATCTCTTTACCTATCTCAATATCCAGCCTTTCGGCGAGAGGCAAGGCTTCGATTATTACCTGAAAAGGCGCTGAGGCGTTCGTCTTTACCTTTTTTATCCCCAATCTCTTGGCCAGATGGATATCGTCTATAAGCCTTTCGGCGCATTCATGGTATGTCATTACATGATCACGAAATCTAAGGACATCTATATAGCAATCCATCATTACCGGCTCTACTTTGTACTTTTCCACCCACGAAAACCATTTATCAACGAATTCGTTAGAAGGGTGGGGATACCCTTTTATCGACTCATTGATCTCAATTCCATCGGCGCCGTACAGGTTTTCGGAAACCTCTCTTATTTGACCTTCCAAGTCTAATTCTTTAAAAAACTGAGCCTGTTGATAGCTGTAAAAATTCACGCCACGTTTTATTTCGCTCATGATATTGACCTCTCTTCTTTTAGTTCGAGTTCAAATGTAACGATGAATACCGTTTTATCCGACCCTGCACCGGATCCCGGAATAGGCGGGTTTCGAATAAATTCTTCATCAGTCGGTAAATATCCGTATGCGGCAAGTACCGATTGTTGAAATTTCAGGATATGTTTGCCGGGCGATAATCCGCCTTCCTTCTCAACATATACATAACCTTCATCATCAAAGTCCCAATGTTCGTTTGCCGCGATTTTGATCTCCTCAAAATCGCGGGGTGGTCTGCCATTGATCTCGAACCTCTGTTTTTCCCTCGGATAATCAATCCCATCCATGTTGATGTAATACCCGTTATGCAACGAAAGGTATGCTCCTCTAAAATTCGCGATCCTGGCGGCAAATTTAAACCCCACCGCTTTTCCGTTTTCAAAAACATTTTCCAAGCTGTCGGCCCTGACTAGATAGTTATCGAACATAACACATCCTCCATTTCAATTAGTTTCCTTGATTGCTGACAGAACCCAGTACATTGTGATATACCTCTTAAAATTTAAATTAACGTTGTTTAATAATCTCGGTATTATTTGCTAAAAAATATGCAAATATTGTTTTAACCTTTTATATTTCATTATCAAATAAGACCCTCGGGCATATTATTTTTTTCAGTCTTAAGTGGGATTTTCCGGTATTCCTTAAATATGAATAATGCCATCAACGCACAGGCCAAATAGCCCCCGGTAACAAGAACTGCCTGCAACTGGAATGCATTCCGAATCATGTATGATACGCCGGCAGCCGCGGCCGCCAGCAATGAAACCCCGCGGATAAGCGGTACACAGTTCAAAATACGGTCAATGCTAAAATATGTCATGCGGCTCGTTCGGTATTTTGCATATTGAAACTGGAATACGCCAAAAAGTTCCAGTACATGGGCGCATAATGCCAGAGTTCCCGGCAATGCGACGAATACATAAGTGTTCAGGCTGGTTTCCTGAATTCCCGCCAGCAAAAAAAGCAGTAAGCTGCCGACACTAACACCTGCCAGCAGCAGCTTTTTTTGATTCAGCACAGATGCAGGAAGATCCCAGCAATACCAAGGCGCATAATAGACATATCGGATTTTAACTCTATTCCTTTCATTTGCCGGTACGCTTACGGCAATATAATCCTCTTCAAATTGTTCCCGTAACGTTTTCATAATTATCCCCATATCGTACTTTAATTTAATATTTAGTTAATTTCATTCACGCGGCAACAAGAACAGAAATGGCCCTGAATAACCTCGCGAAGTTCTACAGGTTGATAACATTGCTCTGTCGCGTGCAGACAGCGCGGCGCAAAGCGGCAGCCTGGCTGTGGATTAATCGGAGAGCTAATCTCTCCTTTCAAAAGAACACGCTCGTTTCTATTATGAATATCCACTGTTGGAATAGCTGAAAGTAAGGCTTTGGTATACGGATGCAGCGGGCGTTCAAACAATTCCGCAGTCAGGCATGTTTCCACCATTTGACCTAGATACATGACACAGCAATTAGTCGAGATGTGACGCACTACCGATAAATCATGTGTCACAAAAAGATAAGTCAGTCCGAATTCATCCTGCAGATCCATCAGCAGATTCAAAATCTGTGCCTGAATAGAAACATCCAGCGCTGAGACCGGTTCATCACAAACAACGAATTTCGGGTTAAGGGCAATCGCCCGCGCAATCCCGACACGCTGACGGCGTCCGCCGTCCAGTTCATGGGGATAGGACATCCGAAAACGTTTTTCGACACCCACCATATCCATTAAGCGATCCGTCTCTGCCGCCAGCGACTGTTTACCAAACCGGCCAGAAAGCTTAAGCGGTTCTTTGACAGTATCGCGAAGAGTCAGCCGAGGGTTCAGAGATGAGTATGGATCCTGAAAGATAATTTGCATATCCTCACGCAGTTTTTTAAGTCCGTCCTTTTTCAGATAGGTAACATCTTTCCCTTCAAAACGGATGTTACCGCCGGTACTTTCCAGCAGATGAATAATCGTCCGGCCAAGCGTCGACTTGCCACAGCCGGACTCTCCGACCAGTCCCATGGTTTCCCCTTTATCGATGGAAAATGAAACGTCATCCACTGCGTGGACATTTCCTCTTGGGGTCGAAAAATACTTTTTCAGGTTTTCAATTTCTAACAGCGCCATATTAATCCTCCCTGCCACACCTAATACAGCGAACATAGTGGTTTTCGTCGAGCTTAGTCATTCCGACGCGTGCCTGGCGGCATGAATCGGTTGCATGGGGGCAACGCGGAGCGAACGAACATCCCTCCGGCAGATTGAAGGGATCCGGCGGAAGCCCTTCTACTGGTGACAAACGACGAACCTTTTTCGATAAATCAGGAAGCGCGCCAAATAGTCCTATCGTATACGGATGAGACGGGTGATCAAAAAATTCTTCCACGGCGCCGTATTCAACCAATTCTCCTGCATACACTACCGCAACCGTGTCACAGGCTTCCGCCACCACACCCAAATCGTGGGTTATCAATATCATCGAGGTTCCCAGTTCTTTTTGGAGATTCTTCATCAAATCAAGCACCTGTGCCTGAATGGTTACATCCAGCGCTGTTGTCGGTTCGTCGGCGATCAGCAGTTCCGGATTGCAAGCCAGTGCGATGGCAATCACAACACGTTGCTTCATACCGCCGGAAAACTGATGTGGGTACTCGTGAGCGCGATCCTCGGTAATACCCACTGTTTCCAGCATCCGAACCGCTGAATGGATAGAATCTCGCTTACTCATATTAAGGTGATGGAGCCGTATACCCTCAGCAATCTGATCAACAACGGTTTTAACCGGATTAAGAGCTGTCATTGGGTCTTGGAATATCATGGAGATGCTCTTGCCGCGCAACTTACGCATTTCATTCTCCGGAACCTTAAGTAAATCCCTTTCCTTAAAATAGACTTCGCCGGTGACGGATTTGGTTGCATGATCCGGCAGAATTCTCAAAAGCGCGCGGGCAATTGAGGTTTTTCCGGCGCCAGTCTCCCCAACCAGCCCGATAGTTGTCCGGGCCGCCAGTTCAAAGGATACTCCATTCACGGCATGAATGACATTGCCGCCTGATGTGTATTCGACGCGCAGGTCACACACTGATAATAATTCTTGATTTTCTTTCTTCATACGCTCCTCCGAAACATCAGCGGCGGCAACTTTCTTATTTCCTTCTTTCATTTTCATATCAGTCCCGCAGTTTAGGATCCAGCGCATCACGAATGGCATCGCCCACCAAGCTGAAACTCAGGACAGTCAGCATAATAAACATGCCTGGAAAAAAGACCATGTGTGGGTAATCACGCATGAATCCGCGGGCGGAAGCCAGCATTGCCCCCCATTCCGGCGTCGGAGCCTGAACGCCGAAACCAAGAAAACTCAGGCTGGAAGCCGAAAGTGCCGCAGCCGCGATACTCATTGCCACCTGGACAATTATCGGGGAAATTGTATTCGGAATTACATGGAGCGCAATAATACGAAATGTCGAACAGTTTATTGAGGCAGCCGCCTCAATAAACTCGGAGTTGCGCACAATAAGAATGTTCGCTCGTATCAACCGCGCGAAAATCGGAATACCGCAGATGCCGATCGCATAAATAACCTTGTCAAAACCCGCCCCGAGTACGGCGGCGATAGCAATTGCCAACATAATATTAGGGTAAGCCTGAAGCACATCCATACAACGCATTATCAAGGTATCCGTAATTCCTCCAAAGTAACCGGCGACCGCTCCGAAAATCGTGCCAAAAACGCAACTGAGCATTACCGAGAGGATACTGATACTAAGCGTGTATCTTGCACCATACAGTATGCGGGAAAAAATATCACGTCCCACTTCATCACAGCCAAGCAAATGTTCCGTACTTGGCAGGCTAAAACGTCTTCTCATAACGATTTCATTGAACTCATGTTTACACACATAAGGAGACAAAAACGAAAGAATGAAAAGAGTCACAACAAAAACCAGTCCGAGCATAGCTAAAGGTTTTTTTCTAATCCGCCACCATATGTACAGGAATGAACCCGGTTTAAGACTCCGCGCTTTTTTATCTGAACTTCCACTGGGCAAAGATTGCCTTTTTGCCATAATTCCGGTTTACACCTCAACTTTCCTATAAACTTCCGTCAGGCTGCGGCGGCATCATTTTTCTCTCTCTGGTTTTTTCACTGTTTTTTTATATACAGTGCTTTTATACGCGGATCAGCATATGCGTAAAACAGATCGGTAAGTAGCATTACGAAAGAAAAAATGAACGCGATATAAATAATGCTCCCCTGAACTACCGGATAGTCACGGCTGTTTATCCCATTAACCAAATAGGAACCAATACCGGGAATCGAAAAGATGGATTCAATAATAACGATACCTCCCAACATAAATCCAAAACGACTCCCACAAATAGTAATAATCGGAATAAGCGCGTTGGGCAACGCATGTCCCCATACAACCGCGCGTTCCGAAAGCCCCTTGGAACGCGCGGTCACAACAAAGTCGGAACGTATAACCTCCAGCATACTGGAACGTGTCTGCCGAGCGATATCGGCAAGGGAACCGATGGAGTTTGCAATCGTCGGAAGGATATAATTTTGTATACCGCCAATTCCTTGGGAAGGTAGCCAGCCAAGCCTCAGGGAAAACAAAAGTACAAGTAACAGCGCCAGCCAGAACCCCGGCATGGAATTACCAAGCATGGTCAAGACCATCCAGATCTTATCACTCAGCTTGTCGGCCTTGATCGCACACTGAATGCCAATGGGAATTCCGATGACAATGGTAAAGATAATGCTTAGTGTTGAAAGAGTCAGCGTATGCGGGAAACGAAGGCGCAATTCTGTAGCCACACTGATGCCCTGAGAGAATGAGTTGCCAAAATCAAGACGCACTATGCCGACCAGATAGTTCCATAGTCGTATCAGATAAGGCTTATCGAGCCCCATATGCGCGCGGGCCTCTTCAATCTGTGCAGGAGTCGCCATATCGCCTAACATAATCTGTACAGGATCTCCGGGTACAAAATACATCAGCGTAAAGGTTAGAATTGCTATAGCCATTAAAACAGGAATAATGTGCAGCAGACGCTTCCCAATGTAACGTAACATTATATCCCCCTGTCTTTTACGAACGGACTTTTTCTAAAACAAGCATCGGGCACCGATTGATGTTCGAAATCAAACCGACAGTGCCCGTGCTCATTTTCTCAGTTTTTTGACGACCTGCTACTTATCGTAATCTTCAGCGAAGACAAAAGCATTTACCCTGGGCGTCATGCCGGCATTGACTGCCTGATATAGGATTCCTTCACGAGCAACCATCAAATTAAGGGCGGTGTATATTCCCTTTCCTAACGCAAGTTCCTTCAGGTAGTCATGAAATGCCTCAATGTCTTCAAGCGCGCCGGTGGTGGTAACTTTATTCAGCAACTCAACAAGATGATCGTCGTGCGTAAAATTGGCGCTTCCGTTGGCAAAGCCTTCCGGATTGAAATTATTGTCCCACAGTGTGGCAATGTGTCCCGTTCCGCCTTTATTATCAAACAAAAGGTCCCACTGGGTCGAATCATTTCTATAAGTGTTGAACAGCGCTTGGTCATAGGCGAGCAGTTCCACCTTGAAGCCGACTGCTTCCAAATTGGAAATAATAACGGAGTGGATGCCATTGGCAATGGAAGTACGGCTCAACAGGCGGACAGTAACCGATCCCGGCGCGTGTCCGGAAGCCTGAAAATATTCTCTTGCTCTCTCAGGATTGTAATTGAAATAATCGGCGGCCCAATGCTCTTGATAGCCTCTCATAAGCGGTATACCAAGGCTGTAAACGACTTCGCCGGTCGAACTGTCAAAACCTCCGCCATACATAATGCTTTCGGAATCCAAGGCATACAAGGCGGCTTTTCGTAGATTCAAATCATCGGCGAACACCGACTTTTCGCTTTGGAGGTAAGGATCCATGTTGAGAAAAATAAGGAAACACCAGTTGCCGTCGGCAATATTAACATTCCAGCCAGGCAGTGAATTAGTTCCGTCGTAGAAACGCTTAAGTTCGTTTACTTCAACGATTGTCGCGTCAATCTCTCCATTTTCCAGTGCTATACCACGCATAGAGCTCTCAGTGATAACGGTGTACACGATGGTCTTGACATTCTGAACATCCGCGCTGTTGCGAAGGCTTTCGTCTGTCTGCCAGTAATTCTCGACAGCATCAAAAGTCACACTCGATCCCGGCATATGAGATACAACTCTATACGCGCCGGTGGTTGCCGGATCATTTGCCCGCTCTTCTTCGGACGCGCTTTCATACCAATCTTTATCACAAGTAGTCAGGGTATAGCTTCCAAACAGAAATTCTGCGACACCTGGGCCGCTCTTTTTCAGACGGAAAATCATATTGTAATCATCGACCACTTCGATTGCATCAAGATATGTACCGATTCTCGTCTCCCGGCTATCAACTCGTAAACGCTCATAACTAAACACAATGTCTTCGGCGGTAATGTGATTTCCTTTACTGTCATAGATGTAGTCATATAACTCAACCGTATAGGTCAAGTCGTCCACTTTCTCGATGCTCTTTGCCAGCCAAGGTTCCATCTCATCCAATGTCGCGCCGTAAAAGGGCGTATGATACAAGGAAGCGTACAAATTCTGCATCATCCACATGCGACGAACACTGCTCGACCCGAATGGAGCGACATGAAAATCGCTCGCCGTCAACGCGACAATTACCTTTTCCGCTTGCTTACCGGACGTTTCAGGTACAGCCGCTTCGGCGCTCCCACAGGCAGTTAATATGACGATTATTGCTACTGTTAACACAAGCACAAACACTTTTTTGATACTCATAATCATCCCTCCTATTTTTATTGGAATTGAAACCCAGCGACTATCTGCGTTTCATTCCGCCTCACGCTAAACTGCAATTGAAGAAACAACCGGTTCATTCATGTCCTCATTGGGCTTCCGCATCCGTTTGAAAAAATCATATCTGTAGTTACAAATTGTTTCACAATATATATTTGATTTCCTTAATAATCTCGGCATTAGTTGTTGAAAATAATGCAAATGTTGTTTTATAGTGGAACAGAACGCAACTTCTATGGCTGCCGACTTCACCTTCATATTGGGCAACAAACGTCACAAATCCGCATTACAACGAGGAAAAATAATACTACCCTAAAATTTATCAATTTCGCCAAAATCCCCCCATACAATCGGGTATGGGTGAAGATAAATGACGGTACGCACCAAAAAAAGTCAAACAGAAAAACCCATACCCCGGACGCGCAAAATAACCTTCCGGCTCTCAGAATCCGAGTATGCCCAAATCTCGGAAGATTTGTCAGTCTGCGGCCTCAATATTTCATCCCTTGTCCGTAAACGCCTGTTGCGTACTCGCGTGGCCTCCCACGCCGACCTCGCCGTGTTGTCCGAACTTCGACGCCTCGGCGGTCTCCTGAAACACATCCACAACGAATCACAGGGCGCGTACAGTTCACTCACCGCGCAAGCAATAAGGGATTTATCCGCCTACGCTCGCGCCCTAACCGAAAAACACCGCGCCATTTCGCCGGAAGACAACCAACCGTGATCGGCATAATCGGAGACTCCAGACGCGACGGCAAAAGCAGCTTTGGAACCCTAATCGCTTACTGCGAAAATGACGGCCGCTCCGCGCACACCAGCACTCAAAACATCCATTTCAAGGAGTTGGCCGCCTCGGAAATGGCTTCGCTGGCATTCAAAAACACGCGCTGCAAAGACCCGCTCATGCACATCATCCTGTCATGGCGGGAGATGGAACTGCCTTCAAACGAACAGGTGGACAATGCCGTGAAAATCGCCCTCAAAGAACTTGATCTCCAGGACTGCCAAGCCGTCTGGATAGTTCACGCCGACACCGAAAACCGCCACGTCCATATCGTCGCAAACAGAATAGACCCGGAAACCCACAAAGCAATTCAACCCGCCGGAAGATGGACGCATAAAGCCATTCAAAGGGCCGCCCGAAAAATCGAGCTGGAGCAGGGATGGCAAGTCGAAACGCACGGGACATATCATGTAACGGAAAACGGGGAAATAATAGAAAAAAGCGAAAGCGCCGATGAACCAAAACTCACTAAAATCGCCCTCGACATTGAGGCCCACACCGCCGCGAAGAGCGCCGAGAGGATATGTCAGGAGACCGCCGCGCCGGCCATATGTTCCGCGAAAAGCTGGAACGAACTACATGCCATGCTCGCAGATCACGGAATCGCTTTCGAGAGAAAAGGAAGCGGGGCAATCCTCATTGTTGACGGAATCGCCGTCAAAGCCTCAAAGACAGGGCGCGATCTGAGCCTCTCCAAATTGGAATCCCGGTTGGGAGCATACCAACCGAAACCGGATGATCTTCCGTTGAAAAAACGCCAAAGCGAACCCGTGGAACGTGTCGGCCAACGCAAGGTTACGGACAAGTGGAAACTTTATACGGCCGAACGCGAAAAATACTTCAAAGAAAAAAAGGAAGCCACAGCAGCCCTCGCGGAACGTCAAAAAGCTGAACGAGCCGAATTACAGGCCCAACAGCGCGAGGAAAGAGAAAAACTGTTCTCTCGTTCATGGAAGGGCATGGGAATAATGCTAAACCGCCATAGAAGTATTATTGCCGCCTCACAATTGACGGAAAAACTGAATTTACGCGACCGCCACAAACAGGAAACGGAGAAACTTAAAAAATGCTTTCCTCCCCGTTATCCGAATTTCAAGAAATGGCTTCAGATGGAATCCTCTCCGGAATCTTCTATATCGTTCAGGTATTCAAAAAACGCCGTGATCTGGAATATCGAAGAAAACGGAACGGCAGCCGCCGCAGATCTCCGGGCATTCGCACCCGTCGTTTGGAATAAAGGCGGCGTCGCCTACGGCATGAAACGCGGGAACGATGAATCATCGAAGGAAGCTCTATTCGTGGATTACGGCAAAAAAATCGTCCTGTCCGAAAACTGCGGAAAAAATGCGGTGCTTGCCGCGCTTCAACTTGCAAACCAGAAATGGGGCGGCGCTGAGATTAGCGGCACTGAGGAATACAAACGCCTATGCGTCGAGCTTGCCGTCAAACACAACATCAAACTATCCAATCCCGACCTCGCCGCGGAAGTGGAGGAAGGAAGAAAACCAAAGGCAGAAGAAAAAAAGGAGGTTATCGAAATGGATCACAACGGCGCGTATTGGGCGCATTATCGCGACCTCGCCTCCAAATTCACCGACATTAAGGACTATTCCCGCATAGACGCCATGATCGGCGTCCGAATGAGAGCAACCGGACACACCCAAGATGAGGTGAAAAGCGCCATCGAGACGAACGCGCCCAATATGAGGCGCGAAACCATGACGGATGAGGCATTCGAGGCGAAATACAAGCAACGTGACTGGAGCAGGTACGCGGCTGAAACAACGGGGAAATTCATCTACGGCCCGCGCGGGGCGATCCAATACGAAAAAGCCTTGGACTACAGGAGGCTTTATATGAAATTGGAGGGGCGCGACCCCAATCATTTCAGGGAACAGTACGAGAGAGACCGGAAAGAATATAAAGGAAGGTGACCTGAATGGCTGTCGAACTTTTTTCCGAAGAAGCGGTGTACAACGAAAAAGTACATAACACCGCGAACCTATTCTCGTTCCACATGGGAGAGGTAACGAAGGGCGCGGATAATTGGGCGTCGTTCTTGGCGCTTGCGGCGAGGATGTATAAATACTCATTTGTGGATCAGGTGCTTATCCACGCTCAACGCCCGGATGCAGTAGCCTGCGCGGGTTTTGACTTCTGGAACAGTAAAACGCAAAGATGGGTAAAACGAGGTTCTAAAGGAATCGCGCTCATCGACAGAAATAACCCGCATAATCCCCGCCTGAAATACGTGTTCGATATTCAGGATACTCAGGGGCGCTCGAACGCCGACGGGCCGTATATCTGGCGCATGGAACAGGAACACGCGGTGCATGTGAAAAGAACTCTCTCGGCGATCTACGGCATCGACGACCCGGACATGAAAACACAGCTAACGGGAATCGTTAAGCGCCTGACAGCCGGCTATGCGGGAGTTGACGAAGAATATAAAAACCTCGTCGCTAACAGCGCCGTCTACTGCATAATGTCCCGCTGCGGATTAAACGCTGACGGCATCAAGCAGGATTTTACCGACATTACGAAATACAACACCGACGAAAAAGTATTGGAGCTCGGACTGGCCACGGTCGAACTGTCCGAGCAGATACTGAGGAACATAGAGCGCACCGTAAGGGCTTATGACCAATGGAAACATAAACAAGCCGAGGGGAGAGACAATCGTGAAAATCAATTCAGAACTGGAATACGTGCAAGCCGGGGATTACCTGATACCCGCTCTGACGCTGGGAGAACAGGAGACGGAAGCAATACCGCTGGGCAAATACGGCCTAATGAGATTCCGGCACTTGAAGAACAACGACACGTTTCAATACAACCTGTTGGAGATACGGGGCCAATTGGACGGCCATCTCAGGAAGATAGACGAGACGGCAGCGGCGAGAGTGGAGAACTTCATCGAGGAAATGTTGAAAAAAGAACCGATACCGGAAGAACTCAAGAACACGAATCCGCTGGAATGGGCGGGACGTATGGGGAATCTGCGAGCGCAAGCGGAGGAGATAGTGACGAGAGAGCTTATCTTCGCATAGAACCGGAGGCGGTTATCGGCAATGAATTTGGGCGTAATGGAAAAACTTTCGAGATCACCCCTCCC
>Ga0099364_10008261_pt1 | contig 14671 bp, 12 predicted proteins | sample TergutTh196P3_FD_73070 | JGI IMG/M metagenome (GOLD analysis project Ga0099364, IMG submission 73070) | Microcerotermes parvus P3 segment gut microbial communities from Pointe-Noire, Republic of the Congo - Th196 P3 | ecosystem: Host-associated > Arthropoda: Insects > Digestive system > Gut ... | reverse complement strand
TTGCACCTGCCGGAGCCAATCCCTGAAGGCTGCATTGGCGCTGCATGGAATGGCAGCCAGCCAAAGGCTGCGTGAACCAATTCACGACACCGCAGCCAAAGGGATGCTCCGGTAGGTGTTCAGTATTTTATGGTGCATTTCAGTGATAATCCGTGTTAAATGTCTACACAGCCCGTGTTAAATGGAATAATAGCCATGTTGTCGGGCAGCAAGGCTGCTCCAACTAAAGAAACGCCGTTCCCTTCTGTCTGCCTGCCGCAAGCGTTTCAAGGCTTCTGGGTTTACCGCCATGCGTAAGAATCGTGGGAATACCAAAGGACAACGCGAGTTTTGCTGCGTCCAGTTTTGTGGCGATGCCGCCCGTACCAAAATCGTTTGCCTCTCCTATGCTGATATTTTCGCGTAACGCACAAATATCGCGGACTTCTTCGATTAAACTGGCATCAGCATACTCTTTGGGATTTTTATCGTACACCCCGTCAATATCGCTGAAAAGGATCAACAAGTCGGCGCTCCATAAAATTGCTGACTGTGCGGCAAGCGTATCATTATCGCCGATTTTGATTTCTTCTACCGAGACTGTATCGTTTTCGTTGATTATAGGAATAATACCCTCATCTACAAGAGTGAAAAGAGTGTTGCGCATATTCAGCGTACGGATAGAATCGCTGAAATCTTCGCGGGTTAAAAGAATCTGCGCAATTTGAAAATCGTGTTGTTCAAATGCACGGCGCCAGGCATCCATCAGTTCGACTTGCCCTACGGCGCACAATGCCTGCCTGTAGTGAATATCTTTCTTTCGCGCCCACCTATCCAGCTTGGAGAGACCGGCAATCTGTGCGCCGGAAGAAACAACGACAATTTGCTTTCCATTGCGAATAAGAGACGCTGCCTGATCGGCAAACTCCAAGAGAAGCTGCGGGTTAATTTTCCCCTCGCTGTTGGCAAGAGTGTTTGATCCAAACTTGACAATGATTTTTCTTGCGTCTGCAATAAGTTGTGCAATCATAATTTAATCCCTAATCTGGCCGCTGCCGCTAATAAGATATTTTATTGTCGTTAGCGCATCAAGCCCCATTGGTCCGCGTGCGTGAAACTTCTGCGTGCTGATGCCAAGTTCTGCTCCGAAACCAAATTGACCGCCGTCTGTAAAACGTGTCGAAGCGTTGACATATACACAGGATGCATCCACTTGCGCCTTGAATCTTTCCGCAGATTTTAAATCGTTGGTAAGAATTGCTTCGGAATGTTTTGTCCCGTAACGGTTGATATGCGCAATTGCCTCTTCGCATGAGCTGACAGCTTTTACCGCAAGAATATTGTCAAGGAATTCTGTTGCCCAATCTTCTTCGGCTGCGTCTTTCACAACCAGTTCCGCTGCATTCTTGTACTTCATTACCGTTAGTCTGCTTGCATCATCACAGCGCATTTCGCACTTACCAGCCAGAGCGGCTGCAACTCCCGGCATAAGCGCATCTATCGCATCTTTGTGAACAAGCAGGGTTTCTACGGCGTTACACACACCGGGTTTTTGCAGCTTGGCATTTACGATTATTTGTATTGCCGCTTCCATGTCCGCGCTTGGCTCAACATAAATATGACAGTTACCCTCGCCTGTTTCGATTACGGGAATACGCGCATTTTCAACTACGCGGCGAATCAACTCGCCTCCTCCGCGCGGAAGAACTGCGTCAATAAATCCTCGTGCGTGCAGAATTGTATCAACTTCGTCTCTGCTCCCTGATTGCGCAAGCTCGACTGCTTCCGCTATGCCGCCGCCCTGAGCAAGTCCGGCTTTGATTGCCTTTACAAGTATCTTGTTGGATTGAAGTGCTGAAGAAGAGCCGCGCAGTAAAATCGAGCAGCCCGCTTTATAGGCAAGAGCTGCGCAGTCTGCGGTAACATTTGGGCGCGACTCGTAAATGATGGCGGCGACACCCATAGGAACGGCAACCTTTTCAATCTTCAGTCCATTAGGAAGCGTCCACCCTGCCTGCACGCGGCCAATTGGGTCTTCCTGCCGTATCACGACATTAATCCCGTCAATGATGCCGTCAATCCGGCTGTCGTTAAGAAGCAGGCGGTCAACAAGGCTCTCTTTCATGCCGCTTTTACGCGCTTGTTCTACATCACCGGCGTTGGCTGCAAGAATTGCCGCACGGTCTTTGTCGATTGCCGCAGCAGCGGCAGCAAGAGCTTTGTCCTTGTCGGCGCGGTTGTGCACTGCCAATAAAGCCTGCGCTTGTTTAAGGGAAATAAATACTTCGTTTAAAGAGTTTGACATAAGCTAATGATAACATAAAATATTTTATTGATAAAGAAGGCTTTAAATACCTATCTTACAGTTTGTTCTAATCCTCATCCTCATCCTGTTCAACGCCCTGATAAATATCAATCTCATAAATTAATTCACCGGTATCATGATCGTAAACCCTTCTTTTAAAATTTAACGGTACACTGATGCCGCCGGCTTTTAGTTCGGTAAACTCATCAACAACAATAATCACTCTTACGGCAAGATACTCTGATGCCAGTCTTCTGGTGTGGTTTTCTGTTCTTAGCCATGTAACTCTGTTTACCTCCGGCGTTTGCGGCCAGATATTACCAATAAAAAAAGTCAGCCTCGCGTTTTCATAAGTATCGTTGAAATCTGCGTTTGGTGCCATGTGTCCCCTGTCATATCCCGAATTGGTAAAATCCCGGTGATGGGGCAGTGTATAACCATATTCCTGTAAAAGCTCCCTCAACAATCCATTGTCTCTGTTTTGAGTAAATGACACCGATGGTCTTCTTACCCCTGTAGCTTCCGCCCGTTCCTTTGTTAAAATATAGTCAATAATATGCGGTCCCAAATTTATTGCATCATAACAGCCGGAATAGAGTATATCACCTCCAGAATTGGAAACATCAAATTTAAAATGCCCCTCAAGGTCGCAGGCAAATGCGATTCCAAAAGAAGCTGCAACCGTTATGTGAAGAATTAGCAGTAAAAGCGCTAACTTTTTCATAGATTTTTAGTCTCTGCTTTATAAAACATCCAGTAATACTGAAACATCCGCAGGAATAGTAATAGCTTTTACTGTTCTTTCCAGCGCACAAGCGATGGTCGAAGGAACCGGTACTTTGTCAACAAGCGGTTCGACAGTTTCAAAGAATTTCGCAGGGTGGGCGGTACAAAGAATACCCACAGGACCGAATGCAAGTTTATTTTTATCACGAAGTTTATCTGTCCCTTTCCAGCCGACAGCACTATGCGGATCCAAATAATAACCGGCATTTTCATACACATTCTTAATCGTTTCTCTGGTTTCATTGTCTGTAACAGAAGTTCCTAAAATAAAATGTTTCATTTCTTCCCATGAAAAATGCGCTGCCATCCGTTCAAAATTACTGGGAGCGCCAACATCCATTGCATTGGAAATAGTCGCCTGTGAAATACGCGTCTGGTATTCGCCATTGTCGAGATAATCAGGGACAGTTTTGTTTATGTTAGTTGCTGCAATAAATTGCGCTATTGGTGCGCCCATCTTCATTGCGTAGAGACCCGCAGTCAAGTTGCCGAAGTTGCCGGATGGTACACATAGAGTAACAGGTCTGTTGCGAATAGCAGGAAAGTCCGCCCACTTTTTAATTGCCAGTTTCTGTAAGCCTTTAGGATTTGCCACTCTTGGTGTTGCTTCGCCGTCAGTATCCGTCTTTCCTGCAAAAGCTTTCCCTGCTGCGGCAGAATAGTAAACGGCTTGCGGAATCAGGCGGCTTATATTAATAGAGTTCGCAGAAGAAAGGGGCATTCGTTTTTTTAAGCTTTCGTCTGCCAGGGCGGCTTTGACAAGCCGCTGACAATCATCAAAGCTGCCTTTGACGGCTATAGCAGAAATATTTTTTCCAAGACCGGCGATCTGTCGTTCTTGCAGCGGAGTTACTCGTCCTTCAGGGTATAAAACAGTAACAGAAATTCCGGGTATATCAAAAAAACCGTCTGCGACAGCTCCCCCGGTATCACCGGAAGTGGCTACAAGAATTTTCAAAGAGCGGTCCTCGCCTCGGCGCAAAAACGAGAATGTTCTTGCCATGAAACGAGCGCCAAAATCCTTAAAAGCGGCTGTAGGTCCATGAAAAAGCTCTACTGCGTAACGATCGGCGGCTAACACCGAAAGAGCTGTAAACGTGAAAGCAGATTGAATAATGTCAATTAATGCAATATCAGAAATCTCACCGTGTACATACGGTTTGATTGTTTCAAAAGCAATATCACAAAAATCCATCGTACCAAGCGAGGAACGAACATTCGCAGAATACTGCGGGATTTCGTCAGGGATATAAAGTCCGCCATCCGGTGCAATGCCGGTAACGGCAGCCGTAGAAAAATTAACTTTTTCATTCTTGTTTCTGGTGCTATAATAATGCATAGTATTATCTTACCAGCCTGTTGACGATTTTTCAACCGGATGGTTTAATGAATATAAATGCCAGCAATCATTAATAATGAAATACTTGACCTTCACTGGACAGCCGAAGACAAAGATTTTGATATAGCGGCTTCCGGTGTACTTTGTAAAGATATTGACGAAATTTCCGCATATATCACCGATGTAAAAGATACGGTTAAAGTAATCAATCTTGACAATCAGCCCGGTTTAACTAAAATCCCTTTAATTTTGGGAGACTGCCGTCTTCTGGAAGAAATAAATATTTCCCACACAAGTGTTACAGAAATTCCAGACTTTTTATTCAACTTGCCGAACTTACGTTCTCTTTCCTGCCGCTGCTCTGAACTTTCGAGCCCTCCCTCAGGTTTAGCAAATGCCGGTAAACTTGAAAGTCTGCATTTACGTATAAATAAAAACTGGCCATTCCCAAAAGAAATTGACTCTCTGGAGAATCTTAAAGTTCTTATGCTTGATTTTTATTCTGATATTGCACTGCCTGATACTTTGGGAACTTTAAAAAATCTTGAGAAATTATCTTTATCTTTAAAATTCAAAAAGGGAAGTTCTCCAAACTTGCCCGTTTCTTTTAAAAAACATTCGTCTTTTAAAGAACTTTGTATTGCTTCTCTTTACGACAAAAAGAAACACGATTTTAAAAACACTTCTCTGATACTTGCTTCCTGCCCTAAATTTGAATCTCTTGCGCTTTGCAATCTGGCGATGGGCGCCGGATATCAGAAGATAAATAGTCTTAACGGATTAAAGCAGCTGGAGCTGCGGCATTTAATAGTTGAAGGAAATGTTTTTGATTCGATAACTTCTATGCAAAAACTTGAAAATCTGGAAGTTTTTGGAAGTGGTTTTAAAATTAATAAATTGCCGGATATATTCGATTCATTGAAAGAGCTGCGTAAATTTTCTTTTGCCGGAAATTTTATATGCGATCTTCCGCCGTCAATATATGGTCTTACAAATCTGATGACGCTTGAAATTGGCAGTCTGGGAATTTCTGTATTGGACGAAAAAATTGGCAATCTTAAAAATCTTGAAAAGCTTCATCTTTACGATAATTTGCTTGAAAAACTTCCAGAGGCAATATTTTCATTGCCGAATCTTTCTGTGCTGGATATCGAAGACAATGTTTTTAGACCGGGTGAAATAAATGCGGTTAAAGCAAAACTTGCGGGGCTTGAAAAGAACGGGCAAAAGATTGAATTTACAGCAGACGGACAAGGGCGGCGTCAAATGGTTAAAAGGCTAAGGACGCTTAAAAATATTGCATCAATGGACAATGCCCTCTATTTTAAATATTGCCTTTGCGCTGTAAATGAAAATCCATTCGCAATTAAGTATGTAGACAAAAATAAATTTAAGGGTACGCGGTTTTACGCAGAACTCTGTATAGCCGCAGTCAGAAAAAGCTGTTTAGCGCTGGAAGCAGTAGACCATTCTATCCTGGAAAAAAAACAATATTTTCATATCTGCATTGAAGCTGCAAGAAGCCCTGACATCGCAAGCGCATTAGGTTTTATCAAAGATGATTTATTATCCGATCATGAATATACCCAACTTTATTTGGAAGCCGCTCTTCATAATAATAATGCGGATTTTTTGAACAGTATAAACAGCTATCAAATCATTGAACGCATAGGCCGAAAATATTACGAACGAATCTGCTGGGCTGCCGTCTTGCATTATCCCCCCGCAATTTCTAAAATGCTTGAGCCGACAGAAGAGCTGATTGTACTTGCGGAAAAACGGGGATACAAGAGAGTGTAACAACTTAACGATTGTGAATACCCCATTGCACTAATCCCGTGTTTAATTATCACCCAGCAACCGCTTAATTTAACAATTTAACGATCGTTTTTTTAAGCAGTTATGAGAGGCTGCATCAAGGCAGATGCGGGCTATCTTATCATTCTTTGCCATAAATCGTTAACCTTTTAGGTTGACGCGCCCAAAAGTGTATCATTTTAATACACTTTTGGGCTATTTTCAACGAGGCTTCGTTTTTTCTGCTTTTCATTTGTCATTTGAATATGCTATAATGTGTAATAATAAAATGTTATGGAGGAAAATATGCAGTACGGTTATTTTGATTCTAAGACGAGGGAGTATGTCATAGACAAGCCCGATACGCCGGCACCCTGGGCGAACTATTTGGGGTCTCCCGCTTACGGTGCAATTATTTCAAATAATGCAGGCGGTTATAGTTTTGTAAAAAGCGGCGCGGCAGGGCGGATTATCCGCTATAGGTTTAACGAATTTGACAAACCCGGGCGTTATATTTATTTGAGGGATGATGAGTCCGGCGATTATTGGTCTGCGTCATGGCAGCCGGTCGGCAAGCCTCTTCGCGAATATAAGTCGCTATGCCGTCACGGGACGGGTTATACTCAGCTCGAAGCTGAATATAAAAATATCAGAAGCGAAGCTTGTTACTATGTGCCTCATGGCGCGGAGCATGAAGTGTGGCGGGTAAAGGTTATTAATAAAGGGAATGTTGCGCGGAAGATTTCCTGTTTTGGTTATGTTGAATTTACGACCGACAGTTTTTACGAGCAGGATCAAGTGAACCTTCAGTATACTCAATACATTACGCGAACATATTTTAAAGATAAATTTATTCTTCAAACTATAAACGAAAACTTCCCGATGGGCAAACAGCCAGAGCATGTTAAATCCCGCTTCTTTGGGCTTGCGGGCGCAAAGATAGAAAGCTATTGCGGAGACCGTGCGAAATTTATCGGGAACTATCACGATTATGGAAATCCTGTTTCTATAGAGAACGGCAGGCTTTGCGGTACATTAAACTACAATATGAATCCATGCGGCGCTTTGCATACTGTTTTAAATCTTGCGCCCGGTCAAACTGCGGAGTTTTCTTTTATTTTGGGCGAAAAATGGGAAAAGCCTGCAAGAGAACTTATTGACCGCTACGAAGAAAAGACTCTACCTGATAGCGAAATTGCCGAATTAAGAACATATTGGCACAGCAAATTGGAAAACTTAAAAGTACAAACCCCTGATGACAATTTTAATAATATGATCAATACATGGAATGCGTACCAGTGTTTTATTACATTTGTCTGGTCGCGCGCCGCATCCTTTGCTTATTGCGGGCAGCGTAATGGTTACGGCTACCGCGATACAGTGCAGGATATTCAAGGCATCATTCATCTTGATCCTGATATGGCGCTTGAAAAGATCAAGTTCATGATCTCCGCGCAGGTAAATCACGGCGGTGCGCTTCCTTTGGTAAAATACAGCCATAATCCCGGCCATGAAAATAAACCTGAGGATGATTCTTATGCCAGAGAAACAGGGCATCCTTCTTATCGTGCGGATGACGCTCTTTGGCTTTTCCCGACAGTATGGAAGTACATTGCCGAAACCGGTAATACTGGACTTCTTGACGAGATTATTCCTTATGCCGATCATGGGCAGGACTCGCTTTTTAATCATCTAAAAAAAGCGATTGATTTTTCGCTTAACAATCTTGGTATACACGGACTGCCCGCAGGGCTTCATGCAGACTGGAATGATTGTCTTCGTTTGGGACAGAAGGGAGTTTCTGTTTTTGTCGCTCTTCAATTATATTATGCCTTTGAAATAATGATTCGCTTTTCCAAATTTAAAAAGGATTCTGCTGTAGAAAAACAGATGGCGGAATTAAAAGAACGCTTTGGAAAAATCATCGAAGAAAAATGCTGGGCGGGCGATCGTTTTGTACGCGGTATCACAGAGAATGATGTTACGGTCGGCAAACCCGGAGACCCGGAAGCAAACATTTGGCTTAACCCGCAGACATGGGCTGTTATAAGCGGTTATGCTGATAAAGAGCGGGGCAAGGCGGTGCTTGATCTTGTACACAAGGAATTAAACACAAAGTACGGTGCCCGTGTTATGGCTCCGTCTTATGTTAAACACGCTTTTGACGGAGCGCTGGCTCTTTTATTTAATCAGTCAACAAAAGAAAATGGCGGTATCTTTCTGCAAACTCAGGGCTGGGTAATTCTGGCGGAGGCGCTTTTAGGGCGCGGCGGCCGTGCAGTTGAATATTATCTTGAGTCCTGCCCTGCGGCGCAGAACGGCATCGCGGAAATCCGCTTGATGGAACCGTATGTCTACTCGCAATTTACAGAAAGCACTGAAAGCCCCTTTGAAGGGCGCAGCCATGTTCACTGGCTGACAGGGACGGCGACCACAGTAATGGTCGGCAGTGTAGAAGGCATCCTGGGATTGCGCCCCGACATTGAAGGTTTACTGTTAGCGCCTGCCATCCCTTCATCATGGAAATCTTTCACTATGGAAAAATCTTTCCGAGGCTGCAAGCTCAACATAAAAGTAAACAACCCGGACGGCAAGGAATCTGCGGACGGCTGCAAAAAACTGACTGTCAACGGCTGCGAGATGCAGGGCAATTATATTCCAGCATCGGTATTAAAGCCTGTGAATGAAGTCGTACTGGAAATGTAAAGATAGGAGGCTGTTCCAAAATCGGTTGCTTTGGAACAGCCTCAAATTACTCGAAGAACATTAAGGTAAGCAATAGGCTTTACTTTTTCATCATAAGATATCCTCCTTTCGATGAAACCATTAGAAAATATACCTTCTGTCAAAGCAACGCTTGACATAGCAAGAAGGTCAAGTATTAACTCCCTTAATCCCTTATGTAAATTCACATACCGTCTGTCAAAATTACTGAAATATCGTTATTAAGAATAATAATACACATATTTCGATATTGTCAACAGCAAATTACGGATATTTGTGTAATGTGAAAATATGGGTTTTCGTGAAAATTTAAAACAGGAGCTTGGTTTTAGGGGGATGATGGTAAAAGAGCTTGCTTCAATATCCGGGGTAAGAAAAAGGGCTTTGGATACCTATTTGCTCTCTACAAATGCCTCAATGCCTCCGGCAGATACAGCTGTTAAAATCGCCCATGCTTTGGGGGTATCTGTGGAGTACCTCGTTACAGGGACAGAAGAAAAAAAAGGGAAACCCAAACCGTCTTTGCAGCCGGATATGCGGGTTTTAGTCGATATTGCCGATAAACTCAGCCCCAAGAACCGCCGTCTTGCCATCAAACTGGTAAAACTGCTGAAGGAACAGGAAGAGTAGGGGCAAGGGCGGCGGGCTTAAAACACAGAGAAGTACTTGAAAAATCCCCATCTTTACTGTATATTACAATAGGCTTTCAGCACCTCTCTAATTTTACGGATTTGTGAAGCACAGTGGTGAGGAGGCGTTTTTCATTACCATTGATAATTAAAGGAGAAAAATATGATCTACAAGACATTCGGCAAAACAGGAAAGAAAGTTTCCGCACTGGGATTCGGCGCAATGCGGCTCCCTATGAAAGAAATAGACGGAAAAAAGTATATTGATGATGATCTCGCTATACCGCTAATGCAGCAGGCATTTGATTTGGGAATAAATTATATTGATACAGCTCCCCTTTATTGCGAAAAACTTAGTGAGACCGCCGTGGGCAAAGCATTAAAAGGTTACCGCGATAAGGTGTTTTTATCTACTAAGAATCCAATCGAAGATAATATCGGTGATAATTGGACAAAGCGGCTGGAAAAATCTTTAAAAAAACTTGATACCGGTTATATCGACTTTTATCACTTTTGGGGAATTTCTTTAAATAGTTTTAAGGGATGGCTGGGTTTGAAATACGGTCCGCTTGAGGCAGCGCAGAAGGCAAAAGAACAGGGGCTTATTAAACATTTATCATTTTCATTTCATGATGCGGCGGAAAACTTTTTACAAATCGTAGACTCTGGATACTTTGAATCGACTCTCGTTCAATATAATATGCTGGATCGTTCCAACGAAGAAAATATCGCGTACGCAAAATCGAAAGGGCTTGGTGTCGTTGTAATGGGGCCTGTAGGCGGCGGCCGCCTCGGTGCGCCAAGCGAAAAAATTCAAGGGCTTTTAAAAAATAAAAGTGTCAGCACCGCAGAGATGGCGCTGCGCTTTGTCTTTGCAAATGAAAATATTGACATTGCACTTTCCGGTATGAGCGACCTTAACATGGTAAAAGAAAACGCAGAAATCGCAACACGTACGGCTCATTTAACAGAAAAAGAACTTTTGCATATCAAGAAGATGATGGAAGAAAATAAAAACCTTGCGAAGCTTTACTGTACAGGATGTGATTACTGTAAACCATGTCCGCAAGGGATTGATATTCCGTATGTTTTTGAAATTATGAACAGACACCGGGTTTATGGATTGACAGAACATGCCAAAGCCGCCTATTACGAAATGATGATGGGCTGGAGCTGGAAAAAAAGTGCGGCTGCATCAAAGTGCGTTTCCTGCGGCGCTTGTGAAGAAAAATGCCCGCAAAAACTGCCGATTATAAGCCAACTACAGGAAACACACGCGACACTTGCGCCATAAGCAGTGAAAAAATTGCGCATAACATTCTAGTGTATAAGGAAGTTGTTCTGAAACATCGTACCGGAAGGTACGCAGTTTCCGAACAACTATATTATATGAGCTAAGGAGATTTATTACCTATGAAAATTGACGATAAACTTATCGTTTATCTTGAAGATTTATCTTATTTGACTTTATCAGGAGAGGAAAGAATCCGGCTGGCGGGTGATCTGGAAAAAATACTTGGTTATATTGCACGGCTGGGCGAGGTTGATACCGAAGGCGTGCCCGAATGTAGCCATCCTTTTGATGATGTGAATGTTTTCCGCAAAGATGAAGTACGCCCTTCTTATGCTCGCGCCTTGATATTGCAAAATGCACCGTTAAAAAACGATGAGATGTTCATCGCACCAAAGACGGTAGAGTGAGGGTAAATAATGTTTGATAGTACAGCTTTAGAGTTGGCGGCTCTAATCAAAGCAAAAAAGTTAAGTGTAATCGAAGTAGTGAATGCATATATCGGCAAAATAGAAGACAACGATAAACAGATAAATGCTTTTCTTACAGTAGCAAAGGAGAAAGCTTTAGAGCGTGCAAAAAAAGTGCAAGAACAGATCGATAAAGGAGAAACAGTATCACCGCTTGCAGGAGTACCTGTAGCGCTTAAAGATAATATTTCTACAATCGGGATCGAGACAAATTGCGCATCAAAAATGCTTGAGGGTTACAATCCGGTGTTTAATGCCACCGTAACAGACAGGCTTGAAAGCGCCGGGATGATTATCGTAGGCAAACTCAATATGGATGAGTTTGCGATGGGCGGCTCCAGCGAGACGGGTGTGTCTGGCGCGGTGCATAATCCCTGGGATACCTCGCGTGTGGCGGGAGGTTCTTCAGGCGGCTGTGCCGCAGCAGTAGCGGCAAAAGAAATACCTTTGACATTAGGTTCCGATTCCGGCGGCAGTATCCGCCAGCCGTGTTCCTTCTGCGGCGTAACGGGAATTAAGCCGACTTATGGATCGGTGTCGCGTTACGGAGCCGTAGCTTATGCTTCATCGCTGGATCAAATTGGTCCAATCGGACAAAATATCGATGACTGTGCGGCAATGCTTTCCGTTATTTCCGGGCAGGATGAATGGGACAGTACTTGTGTTTTAAAAGAGCCGTTTGATTTTGACCGGGGCAAAGATTCCGGCAGCAAGAAAATAAAAATAGGTCTGCCAAAAAATTACTTTGAAAGCGGACTGGCCTCTTGTCTGCCCGGTCATTTGACGGCAGGCGGTCATACGGGCCTTGATGAAGATGTAAAGCTTGCAGTACTCGCCGCAGCGAAAGAATTTGAAAAAGCGGGTGCAATTATCGAAGAATTTGAGATGCCTTTAGTCGAATACACTGTTCCCACTTATTATGTTATCGGCTGTGCGGAAGCCTCCTCTAATCTTTCGCGTTTTGACGGTCTTAAATACGGCTACAGAAGCGGCAAGGCAAAAACCCTCTCTAATGTCTACCGGTTCTCGCGCAGCGAAGGCTTTGGGCTGGAAGTAAAACGCAGAATAATGCTCGGCTCATTTGTACTTTCGTCAGGTTATTATGATGCCTATTATAAAAAAGCTCTACAAGTCCGCTCTTTAATCAAAGACGCTTATACTAATTTGTTTAGAAAGTTTGACATCATCATATCTCCTGTCTCGTCAACCACTGCGTTCGAAATCGGAGAAAATATTAACGACCCTGTAAAAATGTATATCGGCGACATCTACACAGCGCCGGTTAATCTAGCAGGGCTGCCCTCCATCGCGCTTCCTTGCGGCTTTGACAAACAGGGATTGCCGGTAGGCTTTCAAATAACCGGCAGTACATTCAGTGAACCGCAGCTTGTTAATATCGCACGAGTTTATCAAAGCCGCACTGATTATCATACAAGGAGACCGTCATGAAATGGGAAGCCGTCATGGGACTGGAAGTTCACGCAGAGCTTTCCACAAAGACAAAAATTTTCTGCGGCTGCACAACGGCTTACGGCGGTGAGCCGAATACTCATGTCTGTCCGATCTGCGCGGGAATGCCCGGTACTTTGCCAAAGATGAATCTCGCCGTTCTTGAATACGCACTGCGTCTTGGACTCGCTTTAAATTGTAATATTTCAAAGTATTGCAAGTTTGACCGGAAAAATTATTTTTATCCCGACTTGCCAAAAGCATATCAGGTATCGCAATTATATGCGCCAATATGTACAGACGGCTTTTTAGAAATCGAATTCGATGATACAAACGGTAAACAAAAAAAGAAAATCGCTATCAGACAGATTCACATGGAAGAAGATGCGGGCAAGCTTGTTCACGATCCACGAAGCGGTGATACCTACATGGATTACAACCGGGGCTGTGTTCCGCTTTTAGAAATTGTTTCACAGCCTGACTTCCGCAGCGCTGTAGAAGTTACCGCCTATCTAGAAAAATTGCGCGAAGTGCTTCTCTATCTTGATATATGCGATTGCAAAATGCAGGAAGGCTCTATCCGTGCTGACATCAATCTTTCTGTGCGTCCCGCCGGAAGCAGAGAGCTTGGTGTGCGTACAGAGACAAAAAACATGAACTCATTCAAGGCAATTATGCGTTCTATTGAATATGAAACAGCGCGTCAGATTGACATACTGGAGGACGGCGGGCAGATTATTCAGGAAACACGCCGGTGGGATGACGAAAAAGGAAAATCCTACGGAATGCGCTCAAAAGAAAATGCACAGGATTATCGTTATTTTCCCGACCCGGATTTACTGCCAATGCAAATTGATGATGAGCGGCTTTTGCAGGTTAAGACAAGCTTGCCTGAATTAGCGCATCAAAAAAGGGAGCGTTACAACCTCGAGCTTGGAATTTCTGAAAGTTTGGCAGCAGTGCTTACTGTTCATAAAAATATCTCTGATTTATTTGAAGCAATTGCAAAAAAGAGCGGGCATCCTGCCGAAGCTGCAAATCTTATTACCGGTGAAATTATGCGTCTGATGAATAACACCAATATGCTGCCGGAAGATTTATCTTCTGTTAAACGGCAGGAATTAACCAGTAAGCTTTCTGTACTTATAGATCTTTTAATCGGCAGAAAAATAATCGCAGTGCGTATAAAGAAACAATCGAAGCAGTCTTTGTAAGCGGTGCCGATCCCGAAAGTTATATTGCAGAAAAAGGCCTTCTTATGGTGAATGATGATGCCTCTGTTATAAAAGCAGCGGAGGAGGTGTTGGCAGAAAACGCAGATACTGCTGCGGATTACCGCGCCGGTAAAGAAAAAGTTTTTGGTTTTCTTATGGGGCAGATGATGAAAAAATTAAAAGGAAAAGGCAATCCTGAGATTGCAAAAAAAATTTTACAGGAAAAGTTAAAATGAAAAAGTCCGGTAAATCTTTTTTCCTAATATAAAAAATTTATTATAGCGAGGATATAAAAATGCAAATTAAATCGTTTTTTTCTTGTTGTTTTTTTACAGCTTTGTTCTTTGTGATAATTCCAGTGTATGCTCAAACGACCTTTACGTTAAAGTCTGCACCGGCAGATTTGCAGGTTTTTTTAAACGACCGCCCGGTTAATCCTGTCTCTGTTAATGGTACCCTGCGTAATTACCGTCTGAATGGTGCAGGGACAGTCCGCTTCAGCGCCGGCGGTTATAATTCTGTGGAGTATCAAAGTGATGCGCTGCCTGTTGTAAACGGGATTACGGGTATTAAACTGGAAAACGAGAATGGAATTCTAAGATACTGGAATGAGTATGTTACGGGTATCCAGCCAAAGAGCGTATATTTTACATCTGATGGAAAAAGAATATTCGTTCCTCTGCTTGGT
>Ga0099364_10008260_pt1 | contig 14673 bp, 4 predicted proteins | sample TergutTh196P3_FD_73070 | JGI IMG/M metagenome (GOLD analysis project Ga0099364, IMG submission 73070) | Microcerotermes parvus P3 segment gut microbial communities from Pointe-Noire, Republic of the Congo - Th196 P3 | ecosystem: Host-associated > Arthropoda: Insects > Digestive system > Gut ... | reverse complement strand
TTCTACGTACCGCTTGTTCAGCCGTTGGTCGGGAAGGTCGATGGAAAAATCATACCGCCCATTTTATCAAAATTGCCCAAAACCACAAAGACCAATTCCAAAAAAAATTGTGTAGATACTATTGGTTTTGGGGGGTAAAATCAAATAACCGTCAAATAAGAAATTCAAGCCCAAAATGGCACACGTATTTCATATATTTTCGACTGGAACTTGTGTCTTGCGGTCGAATAAAAATAGATTCCTTGCGTCCTTTGCGGGAACTTTGCGTACCTTGCGGTTAATTCCTCTTTTTTAACCGCAAAGACGCAAAGAAGTGCAAAGAACGCAGAGCACAGTTTCATGCCATTTACGGTACATACTGTCAAATGGAAACCCCTGTGAAGCAGACGAAAATACCTCATTCACCTCCTCGGAGCACAACCCGTTTCCAGCAAGGGATACGGTAATCAACATCATCTCTGCTTTTGGCAATCTGGAGTCCGAGCAGGACCAACCGCAATCTTCTCCGGGAAGAGAAAGGATACGCTATTTTGCATGAAAATACCGCTCGACAGACGGCTCGCCAATTCCATTGCAGGCAGTGGACGGCTTTATCGAAGTCATTGGCAATGATTGCTTTTGTAACTGGCACTTCTTCCTGGAGAAAATGTTTGAATTGAAATGTTGTGTCGCCAGCCAGCGGTGCAAACAATTTGTGAAGTTCGTCAAAATACTGCTGTTTGAAATCCCATAGAATGATCCTGAAAAAGCCGATGTTTGCCGTATAGGAATGCCAGTAAATTTCTTCACGGCATAAATCCAATACGCCATTCCTTTTCAGGATTTTAATGCCATTGATGCACTGTGTCGCCATCATAATCAACCGTTCACTCTTCTGCGAAGTGCTGTTGCCTTCCGCTTCGATGCGGTAATGCACCAAAAAGTCTTTTTCGACCGATATGCGTTTTGCTTTGGACATGACTTCGCACATAAACGGAAAGTCCTGATAAGAGGCACTGCGTGTTTCAATCACTTTGATTTCTTTGACAAAATCCGCTCGATACAGCGATGCCCAGACAGACGCATGGAACATAACGATGTCAGGATAGTCCGCCAATGTAAACGCTCCTGACGGAGCGTCAAATAAATCCATATACTTCGTTTTCCAGGGTTTGTTCTGTTTGGCAAACTCTTTATTGGGACGGTATATATAAAAACTGCATTTCACGACATCGGAGTTATTTTGGACGGCATTATTGTAGAGTTTTTCATACATGGTCGGCTCGATCCAATCGTCGGATTCGACGATCCCGATATATTCACCTGTTGCGGCGGCAATTCCATTGTTTACCGCAACACCATATCCGCCGTTCGGCTGATGCAAGGCAACGACGCGGTGATCCCTTGCGGCATATTCATCTACAATCTGCGGACACTTATCCGGTGAGCCGTCATTGACCAGAATGATCTCAATCTCTTGAAGCGTTTGCGTCAGGATGCTGTCCACGCACTGGCGCAGATATTTTTCCACGCCGTAAATCGGTACGATTACGGATACTTTTGGTTTAGTTTTCATGGGGTTCGTCTAATAATTCCTTGGGGGCAGCAAAAACTGCCACGTCAAAGTTTCTATCGACAAATGGAAAATGTTTCTCGATAGTGATTTTATAATTCAGCCCAACCGTTATCTCATCCAACAACGGTTTCAATTCGAAAAATTCTTTGGGACTATGGTAAATAGACAGGTTCAAAACCGGCGAGTCACGTCTTATTGTTTCTGCCATGCCACGAAGTGCCTCGACACCACTTCCCTCGATATCAGCTTTGATGAATCCCGTTTTGATTTTGTTTTCGCGCACGAACGAATCCAAGTCCGTCAAGTTTGCCTTGTCCCTGCCCGCGTTAAATACAGACAAACCTTGTTCGGCGGTATCGTTTATCATTATTTCCGCCTTTTTATCCCAGAGTCCTACCGGACAAATTTCATATCTGACTGGCAACACATTGTTCATCTTCATAACGTTTTCATATCTTGCGCAGTTCTTAGGGCTCAGTTCCAGTGACCATATTTTGCGTGGGTTGTAATACCTTTCGTAAACCAACGCTGTGTCGCCGATATACGCGCACCCGCGTCGATGAAATCTTTGCCAGCAATATATGCATGCAACCTGTTGTTTTTGTTACGTAGTCCCGTGTGAAACAGGAACGTATCGGCGTTGTACACCTGTTCGTCCAGCCGGAACTTTTCCTTATATGTTGGCAATTCTTCCGAATACATCTTCCTCTGTGCGGACTCTTCCGGCGTGTATAGTGTTTCCAAATATAACACGCGTACCTTGTAGTTCGGCCAGCTGCCTTTTGGAAAAATTGTTATGCGTGAAAAAATCAAATCTACAAGTTCATTTGATTTTGCATCTAACCCTTTACGCAGTGCCGCAATTTTTTCGGGCATGTTATGGGACAGCATATACGTGGCCCAACCGCTCCCATCCATATCCAGAAAATCATCCACGAGGAAAAATTCTTCAGTCGGGACTGGACGGGCTGATACCTGTGGAAATAACACCTGCCGAACGGTGCGGCGTTTTTCTCGGTTCCATATTAAGCCGGAATAACAGTAGACGAGGAACTTTTTTAGTTTCATTGCGGTTAAATTTTTTAACACAAAGACGCATTTTCAAGCCACTCGCCATGAAAGGCGTGTGCATCCATCTTGACATCTGACGTACTGTACAGAAAATTTAACTTTCACGCAAGACCAATTTTCCTTGCGACCCTTGCATCCCCTCTGCGCCCTTTGCGGTTAAATTCTCTTTTTTTTAACCGCAAAGTTCGCAAGGGAATGCGCAAAGGACGCAAAGAAAACGTCCAATTTCTCCCCGTTTGCAGTATATCTCATTTGGGACACGGTGTACTACTCCTTCACCCAGCCTTCGAGATACCGGGCGAGTTGATGCACATCGCTGCCCACCGCAATCGGACGTTCGTATGCCCGAAGCCGGCTCATGTCGATCAACTCCTCAAACGCCGGATATGCCAGATTCATCGTACCGCCGACGGAGATCATCACGCCGTTCTTGTCCAGTTCCGCCAACGCTTTATAGGCACCCACGCCGATTTGGCTGCCCAATATTACATCGAATGCCGTTGCCCGACCGCATCGGATTTCATAGCCGAACTGTAAGCCGACCATCTTTTTCGACTTGCCGGTGCGCCGCTTGTATTCGTCGGAAATCAAGCGTCCCAAGCGGCTGCTGTATTTGAGTTGCGACACCGGAAAATGTCCGAAGGAATCCGGCTTCAGGGAGCGGTACTCGTCATCGGAACAACACATCTTGATTTCGGAAAGCGGGAGATACTCTGCCAAGCCTTCCGACACGATTCCGACGAACGACTTTTTACCTTCCGATTCACGGGCAAGGATTACATCGACGCAGCGGTTCACAACCTTCGACACGTCAAAGACCTGCCGCATGAGCGGCTTGCCGTCTTCCCCCATAATTTCCTTGCCGGTTTCGGGATCAATCGTCGGTTCCGTACCGTACCAATTGGGATGAATGTCTTCAAGACCAATGACCTTACTCCCCTCGCCGGCAATGGAAGCACCATAGGCAAGCCAGGCGGCTTTGCGTCCCATCAGTTGCGAAATGTAGCCGGTGCCCGTCGCTTCCGAGTCTGCCAGCAGGTTCCGCGTTTCGGTTGCCAGCATTTCGACGGCGGTGAAGTAGCCGAAGGTGAAGTCGATCCCCTGATAATCATTATCAATCGTCTTAGGCAGATGGATCACTTTGATTCGCTTTTCGGAAGGGGGCAGGTCATCCATCACCAGTTTGAACTTCGCCGCCGTAGTGAGCGTATCATCACCGCCGATGGAAATGAGAGCATCAATACCCAGTGAGCGGAGTGCCTTATAGACGGTCATCAGCGGAGCAGTTTTTTCTCCATTTTTGAGGTCGGCAGGTGTTTTCAGTTGCTTGCCCGGATTCACACGGGCAGTACCGATAACAATCCCCTGGGCAGTACGCAGTCCTTCGCCGCAACCGGAAAGCACCATCTTGTCCAAACGGAGAAAGTGTTCGTCCTCTTTCCAGGGCTGCCCGTCTTGATAGTTGACGAGCGAGGAATAGCCATGCTTGAAGCCGTAAACTTCGATACCGGCACGGGCAAAACAGACGGCGGCACTGCCGATAACGGCATTGGCGGTTGGGGCGGGACCGCCCGAAAAGAGCATAGCGACCTTCTTGATGTCTGTTTTGGGTTGCGTGGGACTGACTAAATGACTCATATTTTGTGCAATGGAATAGGGTTAAAGGTTGAAACTCACCGCACCCAATTATAGCAGAAATTGGTGAAAGCGCAAGAGTGCAGCAATTATATCGTAAATGGCATGAAATTGTACTTTTTTCTTTGCATCTTTGCGATTCCTTTGCGTCTTTGCGGTTAAAAATTTCTAACCGCAAAGACGCAAAGGACACGCAAGGGACGCGAAGGGAGAAAAGCCGCCCTGTAAGGGCAGGGCAAAACGGATGCGGCATTCTCTTGCCCTTACAGGGCAATCACGAGAACAAAAAATCACCCAATAAAGTTGGAGACACCCAGACTCACAATGTCAGGAACATGACCCATTTATGTCAGCATCATGTCAGGGTTTTCCAAGAACACTCTGGTAAAATTCCCCTTGCGTCCTTTGCGCATCCTCTGCGCCTTTGCGGTTAAAAAAATAACCGCAAGGCACATAAAAAATTTTATTAAGGAGAACCCCCATGAAAACACTCTTCAATAACAAATCAACCGCCGCACTGACCCTCACCCTTGCCGCACTCATAGCACTCCTCACCTCCACCGCCTTAACGCAAGTCTGGCACGGCGAAGAACATATCGGCGAAGAGGTGAGTCCCACAACAGTCAGCGACGGCGACACCCTCGACAACTACGACTTCATCGACCACGCCGCCATGACCGGCGGCACCGTCAACAACGCGGGGCGTATCGAAGAAATGCTCTATTACGGCGGCACCTACCAGGGATGGATCGACGATAACGAAGGAAACCTCATCGACATCGGCACCATCGGAACACTGACCGTCGCCGGAGAATGGGTTGCCGGCGACCACTGGGGAATCATCGAAAACCTCGTCTTTGACAGTAACGGCACCGGACTCCTCGTCATCTCCGCCTTCACCGATGAGTTCGGCATTCCTGCTTTCACCAATATCGATGCCCAAAATATTGACTTTACCTACGGCAACATCTTACTCGACCTATCCGGTCTTGGTCATTTCGGACAAGGCATTCCTTCCTCCCCCTTCGACTTTTTCTCCCTCACCGACTTCTCCCTCACCGACTTCGTCGGCGGCGGCATCACAGCGGGAATCCCCCACTCCTTTGCGGTAACAACAGGGGGTGCCAATATCCTTCCGATTATCACCGAAGGAAAACTCCGGGAGGGCTGGAGCATTGACCATGCAACAGGAATGATACACCGACCGGGTTCTGCGAACGGCGAGTCGGACGGTTTGCTGTCGTTCTTTTTCGACTTGCTCTCCTTTGCAGGGCTTGTCGAGGGGGTTGCGGGCGGCGGGAATGATTCTGTTTCGGCGGCTTCGTCCGGCGAGTCGCAACAACCGCCGGCTGCCGGGAATGCAGTGCGTTCCATCGGATTCACGGGCTGTGAATGCACAGAGACCGGAATCAAACTATTCTGGCACGCCGAGGCGGACATGACCTATCAAGTGATGCGTCGAGGTCAACGATTGGCGGCGAATTTGAAGACGGGTGAATTTGTTGACATGAATCCTCAAGCGGAGAATCTTTATGTACTGGTAGCGACGTATCAAGACCCGGCAACGGGGCGCACGGTGCGGGTGGTTTCGGAGGAACTTTTGGTGTTGTGGTCTGCACATGTTCCGGGCGGCGAGTGCCACCATTCCGATTGCGGCGACCACGAAACAGACGGTGATGCAATGGACGCAGAAAGCATGGGTATTGCACCGGCATTTTGGAGCCCGCACCCGGCTTTAGGCGGCGTTACTAAAAATCCCACACCGCCTTGGTATGTTCAGTTGTTCGGTGGTAAGTCGTGGCTGTACTTAAAATGCGAAGATTTATGCGTACATCATGGACCGAGTACCACCGGAGTTCTATTGGACTTGCTCTTAGGAGGCTTTATAGAAGGTGAAGTAACAGACGCAGTGGTTCAGGAATTCCTCACTCTTACTATGGGTTTGGAGTTTGATAATCTTTTTGGTTACTTTGGGGTTGCGTTGACGGCAATCGAATTTGTGCGACTACTCCAAGCCATAGAAAATGGGCGTGGAATGTGTGAAGGGTATGGCGTGAGAATACCAAAATACCATGTTATGAGTGGAGTACCGGTTATTGGTCAGGCTATGTGGGACCCAGATGGAGTACAAAGGCAGCCACCGGAGCATCCGAATAGAACTCTCTCTTTTAACCCAAGAGGTGGTACGGCTACCCCTGCGCGTACTTATAGACCGGGACAACAACTTGGAACATTGCCTACGCCGACCAATCCCGGATATCTGTTTGAGTGTTGGGAGGACCAAGGGGGAAATGAATTTACCAGTACGAGCAGGATGCCCAACAATAATCTTACCTTGTATGCTGTATGGAATGCAGTCCCCGGACCAACGGAGATATTTGCATTCCCGGCGACTCTGGATTTCGGAAGTCTTCCGGCTGGATACGCTCAACCGATAGCACGAACAATTACAATCATAAATACTGGAAACCCACCCGTGACCTTGAGTTCTTTTGTGGCACCGACGGACTGGACGCAGACATTAGGCTCGAACTGGACGACACCAATAGCACCGGGAGAAGCGAGAACCTTCACGATACGTCCGAATAGCGGGCTTTCGGCTGGAACGTATAACCCGACGATCACCATAAACGGAAGCGGCGGTGCGAGCACAGAGATTCGCCCAACGTTTACAGTTGCATCAGGCGCAACCCCCGGCACTCCCAGTGCGCCCCGCATCACAATCCAGCCGGTCAATCAAACCGTATCTCGTGGTTATAACGCGACTTTCAGCGTAACAGCCACCGGCACGCCCGTTCCGACATACCAGTGGCAGGTTTCCGTTAACAACGGTGCATGGACGAATGTTAGCGGGACGGGAGTCAGCGGTGCAACCACTGCAACCCTGACACTCACGAATGTCCAGATTAACACGCACAATAACAACAGGTATCGTGTTATCGTAACGAACAATCCAGGTACACAAACGTCCGACATAGTGACGTTAACGGTTTTAACCACTTCAATATCGGCATCTCCGGCATCTCTGAGTTTCGGCAGTCTTCCGGTCGGATATACTCAACCGGCGGAACAAACAATTAGAATCACGAATACTGGGGAGGCACCCGTGACGTTGAATTCTTTTAATGAACCGACGAACTGGGCTCGGACATTAGGCCCGGACTGGACGACACCAATAGAACCGGGAGACTCACGAACCTTCACGATACGTCCGCGCAGCGGGCTTTCGGCTGGAACGTATACCCCTAACCCGACGATCATCATAGGAGAAAGGGGAGGTGCGAGCACAGAGATTCGCCCAACGTTTACGGTTACGGATACACCGCTACCACCCAACGGCATAACCCTAACCCCAGCCAACCCATCTGCAACGATAAATGTTGGTGCCGGAACCAACGGGCGAGTAGCAGTTACAGTATCGGGAGGTTCAGCGACAGTGGAAAGTAGTAATTATACTCCTACTACAGGCGACCCTACCTTATACGCCAACAGAATTAATAATAGTGTTGCAAATGATGACGGCGCGGGCAACAGGAATTGGAGGTACGCTTTTAGCGACGGGCAGACACTGTATGCCGGTTCCTGGTCTGACAATGCACTGACATACACAGTAAATGCCACTTTTAGCGGAACACCAGTAATATCAGCAACTCCGTCTGCTCCGAATTTTGGCCGTCTTCCGGTTGGTTATACTCAACCAGCACCGATGACAGTAATAATAACGAATCACGGACCCGGAAATGTAACGTTGAATAATCTTCCGTCCGTAACGAACTGGTCGTTGGTACCTGGTGCCAACTGGACGACAGCAATGACACCGGGAAACTCACGAACCTTCACGATACGTCCGAATAGCGGTTTTTTGGCTGGAACGCATAACCCGCTGCCGATTAACATCACCGGGACTAATGGTGCAAGCACACAGATCCAACCAACGTTTACGGTTGCGTCCGCAACGTCTTCTTTTATCTCGGCTTCTCCAACTGCTCCGAATTTCGGAAGCCTGCTGGTCGGATACGTACAACCAGCGGCACAAACAATTACAATCACGAATACCGGAACCGCAAGCGTGACGTTGGGTACTCTCCCGGACGTGCCGGGTTATTCGCTCGTACCTGGTGCCAACTGGACGACAGCAATGACATCGGGAAACTCACGAACCTTCACGATACGTCCGAATGCTTCACTTCCGGCAGGCACGTATAACCCGACGATTAACATCACCGGGACTAATGGGGCAAGCGCACAGATACAACCAACGTTTACGGTTACGGCACTAATATCGGCTTCTCCGGCTACTCCGAATTTCGGAAGCCTTACGGAGGGATATACTCAACCGGCATGGCGAACGATTACAATCACGAATACCGGAACTGCAAATGTTACGTTGAATGCTCTTCCGAATGTACCGGGTTGGCAACTGGCTCTTTTAAGTAATGATACGGACTGGGGAACGGCAATGGCACCGGGGCAAGCGAGAGTCTTCCAGATTCGTCCCAATGAGGGACTTTGGGCGGACACACACAATCCAACAATTACCATCACCGGAAGCGGTAATGCGAGAGCACTGATACAACCAACGTTTACGGTTGCATCAGGCGCACCCCCCGGCACTCCCAGTGCGCCCCGCATCACAATCCAGCCCGTCAATCAAACCGTATCTCGTGGTTATGACGCGACTTTCAGCGTAACAGCCACTGGCACGCCCGCTCCGACATACCAGTGGCAGGTTTCCACGAACGGCGGAACGAGTTGGTCGAATGTCAGCGGTGCGACCGGTGCAACCCTGACGCTCACGAATGTCCAGATTAACACGCACAATAACAACAGGTATCGTGTTATCGTAACGAACAACACAGGCACGAGTCATTCGGTTACGTCTGATGCGGCAATATTAACGGTTTCTAACACCTCAATATCGGCATTCCCGACATCTCTGGATTTCGGAACTTCTCCGGCTGGATACGCTCAACCGGCAGCACAAACAATTACAATCACGAATACCGGAGACACACCCGTGACGTTGGTTCAATTTAATGATCCGCCAGACTGGTGGACGCAGACAGTAACCAATAACTATTGGGCTCCAGTGGCACCGGGGGAAACGAGAATCTTCACGATACGTCCGAATAGTGGACTTCAGCCCGGAACGTATGCCCCGACGATTGAAGTAACCGAACGAGGCGGCGCGACCGTACGAATCTATCCAAGGTTTACGGTTACAGCCGCAACCACACATCCTACCATATCAACCCATCCGACAAATCAAAACGTAGCGGTGGGACAAACCGCGACATTCAGCGTAACAGCCACTGGCACGCCCGCTCCGACATACCAGTGGCAGGTTTCCACTAACAACGGAACGGATTGGTCAAATGTCAGCGGTGCGACCAGTGCTACCTTGACACTTACGAACGTTACGGCTGCCATGAACAACAACAGATATCGTGTCCGCGTCTCGAACTCCATTGGGTCGGTCACGTCCGGTATGGTGAGGTTAACGGTTACACCTTCGACGATATCCGCTGACCCGGACATTCTGGATTTCGAAGGTCGTCCGTTCGGATATACCAGTTCGAATCTACCGGCAGCACAAACAATTACAGTTACGAATACCGGAATCTCAAATGTAACGTTAAATGCTTTGCCTCCAAACCCGACAGGCTGGACACTGGGACAAAGCTGGAACTGGTCGTCGACAATGGCATCGGGGGACACGAGATCCTTCACGATACGTCCGAATACTGGACTTGGGGTTGGAGAGCACGCACCGACAATTATCATCACCGGAAGCGGCGACGCGAGAGCAGAGATACGCGCAACGTTTCCTGTGTCAGCGGCTTTACCCGCCGGGACAACGATATCTGCAACGCCAGCCGCTCTGAATTTTGGTGCCCTTCCGGTCGGATACTCGCAACCACCACCCGCAGCAAGAATTACCGTTACGAATGTCAGTAACGCGAACGTGACTTTGAGCACTCCTCTTCCGGATGTGCCGAACTGGACGCTAATCCCAGACGCGGACTGGGCGACGGCAATGGCACCGTGGCAAACAAGAACCTTCATGATTCGCCCGAATAGCGGACTTGCGGCAGGAACGTATAACCCAACGATTACCATCACCGGAAGCGGCGGCGCAAGCACACAAATACAGCCGACGTTTATAGTTACAACACATCCCGTCATCACAAGCCAGCCATCCCATCAAACCGTAACGGCGGGACAGAATGCAAGTTTCAGCGTGTCTGCCGCCAGCACACCTGCCCCGACCTTCCAGTGGCAGGTTTCCACTAACGGCGGAACGAGTTGGTCGAATGTCACCAGCGGCGGAACCGGCACGACCTTGACACTTACGGGTGTTACGACTGCCCTGAATGGCAACCAATATCGTGTCGTCGCTACAAACTCCGTAGGTTCGGTCACGTCCAACGCGGCGACGCTGACGGTAAATCCACCCTTAACCTCCACGATATCTGCTACTCCGACCGCTCCGGGTTTCGGTAGCGTTGTGGTCGGATATACTCAACCGGCAGCGCAAACCATTACAATCACGAATACCGGAACCGGAAATGTAACGCTGAATGCGCTTCCGTCTGTGACGAACTGGACGCTGACCCAAGGCGCGAACTGGACAACGGCAATGACACCGGGTCAAACGAGGACATTTACGATACGCCCAAATAGCGGACTTGTGGCAGAAACATATAACCCAACGATTACCATCACTGGCAGCGGCAGTGCGAGCGCACAAATACAGCCGACATTGACGGTAACGGCACCCTTAACCTCCACGATATCTGCTACTCCGACCGCTCCGGGTTTCGGTAGCGTTGTGGTCGGATATCCTCAACCGGCAGCGCAAACCATTACAATCACGAATACCGGAAGTGCAAATGTAACGTTGAATGCACTTCCGTCTGTGGCGAACTGGACGCTGACCCAAGGCGCGAACTGGACGACGGCAATGACACCGGGTCAAACGAAGACATTCACGATTCGCCCGAATAGCGGACTTGCGGCAGGAACATATAACCCAACGATTACCATCACTGGCAGCGGCGGTGCGAACGTACAGATACTGCCGACGTTTACGGTAACGGTAACGGGTGGAAACCAAGCCCCTGTCATCACCACTCAACCGGTCAATCAAACCGTAACGATGGGACAGACTGCAAATTTCAGCGTGGTCGCCACCGGCACACCTGCTCCGACTTTCCAGTGGCAGGTTTCCACTAACGGCGGAACTTGGTCGAATGTCACCAGTGGCGGAACTGGCACGACCTTGACGCTTACGAACGTCACGTCTGCCATGCATGGCAACCAGTATCGTGTTAACGTCACGAACTCCGCAGGTACAGTCACATCCAGCGCGGCAACGCTGACGGTTTCGACATCAGCGACCGGTATAACCCTAACCCAAACCAGCCCATCGGCAACTGCAAATGTTACCGCAGGTGTTAGCGGTCGCGTTCCGCTTACTATAACGAATAACACCAACTCAAGCGTAAATGTCACAATAACGGGTCCCGCTGGTTCGTCAAATGCTGATGACCCCGCTCTGTTTAATACGGCAGGGACACGAATCGCCTATCAAAACAGTGGTTATGGATTCACTTACACTGCAACTATCCCCGCTAATTCGTCGGAGAGTTTCCTTGTTGGAACAGGTGGGGATGTCGCAAGAAGTTATACAGTTACCTCTACTGGCTGGCCACAGACAAACCAAGCCCCCGTTATCACCACTCAACCGGCTGGTCAAACCGTAACGGCGGGACAGAATGCAAGTTTCAGCGTGGTCGCCACCGGCACACCTGCTCCGACCTTCCAGTGGCAGGTTTCCACTAACGGCGGAAGCACATGGTCGAATGTCAACGGCGGAACCGGCAGCACCCTGACGCTTACGGGTGTTACGACTGCCCTGAATGGCAACCAATATCGTGTCGTCGCTACAAACTCCGTAGGTTCAGTCACGTCCAATGCGGCGACGTTGACGGTAAATACGGCAAACGTTACTCCGACCACCCCAACCATCACGGCACAGCCCATAGGGGCAACCTACACGCAAAACGCTGCTGCAACGGCATTAAGCGTAACCGCTACCGCGAACGGAACGTTGACCTATCAATGGTATTCCAACACGACGAATTCCGCTAGCAATGGAACACTTCTGACGGGGGCAACACAATCAACTTACACACCGCCGACAACAACGGTCGGCACGCAATATTATTACGTTGCAATAACAAACACGACCAGCGGCGGCACGGCGACGGCAACGAGTAACACGGCGGCAATTACGATAAATGCAGCACCGGTTACTCCGACAACGCCGATCATCACATCACAGCCCATAGGGACAACCTACACACAAAACACCGCTGCAACGGCATTAAGTGTAACCGCAACCGCGAACGGAACATTGACCTATCAATGGTATTCCAACACGGCGAATTCCAATAGCAACGGAACACTTCTGTCGGGGGCAACACAATTAACTTACACACCACCGACAACAACGGTCGGCACGCGATACTATTATGTTATAGTAACGAACACGACCAGCGGCGGCAGTGCGACGGCAACGAGTAACACGGCGGCAATTACGGTAAATGCACAGCCGATTATCAGTGGTGTCGTTACGAACACCAACGACAGTGGACCGGGATCGTTGCGCGGCGCAATAGCCAGTGCTAACAGTGGAGATACGATCACTTTCGCGTCCAATCTTCACATCAAGATTGACAGCGAACTCCGCATCAACAAAAACCTGACCATTGATGCTACCGGCAGGAACATTACGATTGATGCAGACAAAAAGTCGCGGGTGTTTTATATTGGTTCTAATGCGACTGTCGCGCTGGCAGAACTAACACTCACGGGGGGTAATGCCACCTATGCTGGCGGGGGCGGGGGCGGGATCGAAAACTACGGTTTACTGACGCTAACAGACTGCACAATATCTGGAAATTCCGCCAACTATGCTGGCGGGATCGACAACTACGGTTTACTGACGCTAACAGACTGCACAATATCTGGAAATTCTGCCACCGGTGGTCCGGGATATGGCTATGGCGGTGGGATTGCAAACTCAGGTACGCTAACAGTAATGAACAGCGTTATCACTAAAAATGAGGCTAATAGTGCTGGTGGTGGTGGTGGTGGTGGTGGGATTCGCAACACGGGCATGCTGACAGTAACAAACAGTGCAATCACAGGAAACACATCGTTCGGAATTGTCAACCAAGGTACGCTAACCGTAACGAACAGTACAATTGCGGGAAACACATTCGGGATATATTGCTGGGACGGATTAGATGCCAATACAACGCTCCACAACACAATCGTTGCAAAAAACTCTGCGAACGATATCGACGATATTTTCGCTACCATCCTGCCAGACAGTAGCAATAATCTCGTCGGCAACGGATACTACCAATGCCTGGAAAACGGCGTTAACGGCAATATCATCGGTACTTGGAACAACCCGATAGACCCACTATTTGTCAATGCCGCCGCGGGCAATTACCGCCTCACCGCCGGTTCTCCAGCCATCAACAAAGGTAACAACACCCTGATTCCGCCCGGTATCGCAACCGACCTCGACGGCAACGTCCGTATTGCAAACGGTATCGTGGACATCGGCGCGTATGAACATGGCAGTACCCCCATAGTTGCCCCAACCGCACCGGCAAACTTCCGCAGCACGGCACAAATGGCGGGTTCCGTAACCCTTGCGTGGAACACACAATCCAATCTGACCGGCTACACATTGGAGTACAAACTTTCAACCAGCCCGACGTGGCTGCCGTGGCCGTCTGCGCCGGGAGCAAACGCAGCCAGTGCAACGATCACCGGTCTGACAGCAGAGAGAACGTATGATTTCCGGTTAACCGCCATCAACGCTGCGGGTTCTGCGTCCTCAACAACACAAGCCGCCACACTGGCACCCGGTGCCTTGCCCGCCCCGCTTAACTTGCGCTCCACGTCCACCGGTCAAACGGTTCTCGAACTCCGCTGGAACACGGTTGCCGGTGCAGAGGAATATGTTTTACAACGCAGCACCGACGGCACCAACTTCACAGAAGTCTATCGCGGTGAAAATGCCCGGTTCGTTGACCAACACTTAACCGCCGGAACGACCTATCACTACCGGGTACAGGCAGATGGTTCGGCACTCTCCGATATTGCCCCAATCACCACTGCCGCCGCCAGCAACGTCAGCGGCAGACCTATTGCCGATACACCGGCAATTCTCTCGGCAGAAATAAATGGAAACGGTGAGGCCGTCATTGAATGGACTCCTTTGGTCGGCTACACCTACACGATTATCCGAGCCGGTAGTACCCTTCAATCAGGTTTTTCTACTGCCTCCTATACCGACCGTAATCCGTTACCGATAGCATCATACGAAG
>Ga0099364_10008259_pt1 | contig 14674 bp, 12 predicted proteins | sample TergutTh196P3_FD_73070 | JGI IMG/M metagenome (GOLD analysis project Ga0099364, IMG submission 73070) | Microcerotermes parvus P3 segment gut microbial communities from Pointe-Noire, Republic of the Congo - Th196 P3 | ecosystem: Host-associated > Arthropoda: Insects > Digestive system > Gut ... | reverse complement strand
TCAAAATTTTTCGGAAAAAATGAATTTAGCCCGTATAAAATTTTTAGGATTGTTTATCTGCGCACTCTGTAAAGTGCAAACTGTTTGTTTTGAAAAATTGGCGTCAGCCTTTGAAACAAAGTCAAAGGAGTGATTATTTAAATGAACGCAGCAGAACGCCGTCAATGTTTTTTATCACACAATATAGACGAAAAATTTTACCTGAAAATTAAGAAAAATTTGCGGTATTGAAAAATGCACAAATATAAGTATTAAACGACTTCTGCATATTGTTTAGCAATATGTTGCAATATTTCTTTCATGGCTTTTTCCAAATCGGCAAATGGCAACAGTTTGTCAGAACTGTATACTACCGCTAAATGCACCTGTTCGCCCTCGTTAATTGCCTCGTTCAATATTGTTTTGTTAGTGCGAAAAACTTCGCGTGTACGCCGTTTGAGCAAATTTCGCTTTACTGCGCTTTTGAAAACCTTTTTAGGTACCGATACGGCAAAACAGCTCGGAAACAAGCCCGGTTCGGCAATTTTTACCCAAAAAACCTTATATGGCGTCTGAAAAAAACTGCTCCCTTTAGAAAACAAAAAAGAAAAGACACGATCGCCGCGCAAACGTTCCGCTTTGCATAATGAATTGGTACTCATTTCGCATTTGCCTTAATTTTACTTTTTCTTGCCAAATCCTTCAAATGGTTGTCAATAGCCATTGCCAGCGAAGGAGTATTGGGTCGCGGAGCCTGAATATCAACGCGCAATCGGGCTGCTTTGGCTGCCTTGATGGTTGTCGGACCAAAACATGCAATCTTTGTTTCACCCTGTTCAAATTTAGGGAAATTATGAAACAATGATTTTATTTCGGCAGGGGTGTAAATCGCAAGTATGTCATTTTCAGATATTTCTACATCTGATAAATCACTACTTACGGTTCTATATAGAATAACCTTTGTGAAGTTATAATTCCTTTTTTCCAACATCTGTGGTATTTCGGGCTTATGCGGGTCGGAAAGCGGCAGTAAAATCTGTACGTTTCTGTGTTTATACATGAGGTCGAGCAATTCATCTACATTTGCGCCAAAAAATATTTTACGTTTTCTATACACAATATATTTTTGCAAATAATTTGCTATTGATTCTGAAACACAAAAATATTTCATCGTATCCGGCACTGTTACGCGCATTTCATCACAAATGCGGAAATAGTGGTCAGCCGCAGTTTTACTTGTTAAGAAAACTGCTCCGTGAGCAAGCAATTCGACCTTGTATTGACGAAACTCGCGCGCGCCAACTCCCTCGATTCTGATAAACGGTCTGAAATTGACTTGTATCTGGTATTTTTCCGCCATTTCGCAATATGGCGATTTTTCTGTTCCGCCCGGAACCGGCTGCGACACAATTATCTTTTTTACCATCTAAACTCAAAAAAATTAATAAATCATATTGTCAATCAATATTCTACAACTTTTAACTATCAGCAAAAGCGGTAAAATTTCGAGGGCGCAAAGATACAAAATGAAATAGAATATTGATACATTTTGTGCATTAAAAATCTTAAAAAAACTAAATAATCTCAAAAAATATGAAAAAACAAAGACAATAATTACGAAAATCGTAATGTATGATGAAATAACCTCAAAAATGTACGGAATTAGCGCAATAAACGGAAAAATCGCTAATACGGTAATGCGGTTGAATAAAAACATATTACTAATGTATATCTTTGACAGCGCCTGAACCATAAAAATACTCCCTAATGCTTTCCATATCAGAGTTTTAATTGTGTAAAACAAGGTGACAGCCAAAGAAAAAAACAGTACCGACAGGGCAAAATTTCCCCATAAAGGGAAAACCAGCGAAACAAAGATACCGAAAACTAACGAAAAAAATATATCGGACAGGATAGCGTTTTGTCTGTCAGATTCTTTTCGTTCTTCAAACAATCGCATTGCCTTACGGTAGTTGAAAAAAGTCTCGAAAGTTTCGTTCACATTTTTTCCGAAATTGTACTTTATGACAGCCAACAACGCCAAGCCTAAAATCATAAACAACGTGACTGACAACGGGTAAGCAACCTGTCTGATATTTTCCGCAAAATCCATTTTTACTGTTATTTTGAAAAAAAACGCAAAATTAAAATTTTTTTGCTGAATTTAATTTATTTTTATGTACTTTTGCAAAAAAATAATATTATTTGACTTGATGAAAGTAAAAAAAAGAAGAAATAACATATTATCGGGAATTGTCCACATGCTAATTTTTGCTGTGTGTCTGTTAGGGTTGGGCAGTTTGTATGGTCAGGAATCATTGACCACCAGCGATTTATTGAGGCAATCGGAAGAGAGATTGCAAGCAAACGATATTCGCGGGGCTACGGATTTTTTAAATGTAGCAGCTGGAATATACTGGGAAGCGACTGATTATCAGAACGCTGTAAAGTATTACAAGCAGTCTATAGAACTTAACTTGCTAATACCCAACTGGAATGGCATAGCGGGAATTAACAGCAATTTGGGGCTGTTGTACTTTGATATGGGCGAATATCAAAATTCCTACGAACATTTAAGAATGGCGTACAACTATCGAAAAGAAAATAACGATCATTTTGCCATTGCCAACTCCTTGATCAACATGTCTGTTACTCTCAACAAAATGGGGCGATACGATGAATCAATCACTGTTTTGGAAGAGGCTGTGGGCGTAGCGCAAATTCTAAATGATTTTCAACAACTGCAAGGAATATACGGAATGTTGTCAGAGGCTAATACTTTGGCGGGCTATACCGAAAAAGCGGCAGAATATTTCTATATGTATAAAACCGTTCACGATGAGCTTTTGTCTGATACCGAAAAGCGTTTGACCCAAGCAACCTATATGTTTCAGTTAGCCGAAACAGAAAGAGAATTAGCCGAAGCCCGACAACGATACGCCGACTACGAATTATTGATGATGGCGCGTGAATTTGAAGGACTTGATTCCGCCAACAGGGAACTTCTTCTAAACAAAACAAGAGCCGAACTGCTGATTGAAAGACTTCAAGCCGAAGAAACAATAGCCGAGTTGGAAAGAGAGGCAATAGAGAAACAGTTAAGTACCGAGCGCCTTAAAACACGCAATCTGATATTTGCGCTATTTGCAACGTTTATTGCAATAATAATTATCGGATACTTTTTGTGGCAAAAGAAAAAAGACAACGAAAAATTAGAGCGGCAAAATATTTTAATCAACAATCAAAAAGCCGAGTTAGAAAAATATCAGGAAAAATTGGAAGAACTTGTCGTTGCAAGGACGTCCAAATTGGTTAAGGCTCTTGATAAAGCGAAGGAATCGGACAGGCTCAAGTCGGCTTTCTTTTCCAATTTGTCGCATGAAATACGCACCCCGCTAAACGCCATTCTTGGTTTTTCTCAAATGATTGATAATTCGCGCATAACGGCAAAAGAACGAATAATGATGATTGAACATATAAAAACCAACGCCACACAACTTATAAAAACAGTAGAAGACGTTGTTATGTTATCAGAAATTGATTCGGGCGTAATTACGGTTAATTTGCAGGAATACGACGTTCGCGGACTTCTTAACGGTGCGATTGCCGAGGCGCACAAAATAACAAAAACAGTTGAAAATAATAAATTGGAAATAATCCTTCATGACAACCTTCCCGGAACATTCGGAAAAGTTCTTATAGACGTGAGTAAACTCGCCCGTATACTTTCGCATCTTATAGAAAACGCCATAAAGCACACTTATTCGGGTTACATCGTTCTGGAGTGCGACGCCAACGATAGCGAAAAAACGCTTCATTTTAAAGTGGAAGATTCAGGCGAAGGAATAGAAGAGAGCAACCTCGAAAACATTTTTAAACGTTTTTGGAAAAAAGGCGACGCCTTCACGCAAAATACCAGAGGTTTAGGCATTGGACTGTCGCTATGCAAGGAACTTTTAGAACTGATGAACAGCCAATTAACGGTCACAACGCAATTAGGCGCAGGAGCAACTTTCAGTTTTACAGTGAATTACAGTTCGCCGTAAACTCTGTCGTTCCTTTCTCCCTACACACATTTTCGCGCTACACCGACATAAAACCGTCAGGCGCTGTTATATGCAGTATTTTTGCATCATTATCAACGTAGCTAACCAATTCGGGGTAGTATGATACTAAAATTTCTTTTTTACCGTCAAAAATCTGTAAAACAATATTGCCCTTATAGTCTTTTATTTCCTGTATTACGCCAACATCGCCGTATTTAGCATCGCAGACGTTGAATCCGATTAAATACGCCATTTCTGCATCGGTTTCCTGTTCGCGCTGGGGTACGTTGCAATACGTTTCGCAACCAATTATTTTCAGCGCTTCGTTCTGACTGCTAACAAATTCTAATTGCACAAACGCCGAGGTATCAGTAACTAAACTAAATTTTTCAACGTGAAAAGGCACCTGCAAGCCGTCAATCATCACAAACAACTCTTTCAGGCTGCTTTCCAATTCTTCGTCAAGCGGCTTATCTGACACAAGCACAACAGTACCGTCATATCCGTGCGTCTTGGCTATTTTGCCTAATGGGTACAATGTGGCGCCATTAAATTTTTCATTCTTCATATACGAATTTTCTTATAGTATTGTATTGTACAAAATACGGCACAAAGATAATGATTATTTTTTTTTGAAAGGTTTTTCAATTAAAAATTTTTATTTATTTTTGCGCATTAATTAATAATTTCATAAGAAAAAGTAAATGCACATTTCCATATATACTGATGGTTCGGCGCAGGGAAATCCCGGTCGGGGCGGTTACGGGGTAGTTTTGTTGGCTGGTCCGTACCGCAGGGAATTGTCGCAAGGCTACAGGCTTACAACTAACAATCGCATGGAATTGCTTGCCGTGATTGTTGGTCTCGAAGCGCTGAAAAATCCGCAGAGCGCTGTAACTGTCTATACCGATTCGCAATATGTAGTAAATTCTGTTGAAAAAAAATGGCTGTTAGGTTGGGAAAAAAATAGATTTAAAGATAAGAAAAACAGCGACTTATGGAAACGATTTCTGAAAATATACAGACGTCACACCGTAGAATTAGTATGGCTAAAAGGACATGACGGGAACAAAGAAAACGAACGTTGCGATTTTTTAGCCTCACAAGCCGCCCAAAGCCCTCATTTATTGGAAGATACCGGCTATGTTGTTCAGCCTTCAGAAAAAATATTTTAATAAAATTTTGATACTTTGGATTGAATTGTTTTTCTTTGCACGATTTTTTAAGTAAAAATACATGTAAATGGAACATTTAGTTATAGTAGAATCGCCGGCAAAAGCCAAGACAATAGAAAAATTTCTTGGCAAGGGTTATCTTGTAAGGTCAAGTTTTGGGCATATCCGCGATTTGGGAAAGAAAAATCTTTCGGTAGTAATAGATAACAATTATCTGCCTCAGTATGAGATTTCAGAAGGAAAGGAAGAAGTAGTTTCCGAGTTGATAAAATTGGCAGATCAGGCAAAAACTGTTCTTCTTGCTTCCGATGAAGACCGCGAAGGAGAAGCGATAGCATGGCATTTGTATGAAGCGTTGAATTTGAAATCAGGCAATACTAAGCGTATTGTTTTCAACGAAATAACTAAAAATGCTATTTTAAAAGCGATGGACAAGCCACGCGATATTAACAAGAATTTAGTTGACGCTCAACAGGCTCGTCGGGTACTCGATCGCCTTGTTGGTTTTGAGTTGTCGCCTGTGCTTTGGAAGAAAGTCAAGCCCGCGTTGTCGGCAGGGCGTGTTCAATCGGTAGCGGTGCGGCTTTTGGTAGAACGGGAGCGCGAAATACGCGATTTCAAAAGCAAATCGGCTTTCAGAATTACAGGCAAATTTCCGGTTTCGGAAAAAGATAAAAAAGCCATACTCAACGCCGAGTTGAATAAACGTTTTGATACGGCAAAAGAAACGATGGCGTTTCTTGAACTTTGCAAGCCTGCAAAGTATCAGGTGGCAGATATCAACGTCAAGCCCTTGAAAAAGACGCCTGCTCCGCCGTTTACCACTTCTACCTTGCAGCAGGAAGCAGGCAGAAAATTAGGTTTTTCGGTAGCACAAACAATGTCGGTAGCACAAAAACTGTACGAAGCAGGAAAAATTACATACATGCGTACCGATTCGACAAACTTGTCTGAAACGGCTATTGATTCGGCTAAGGATGTTATAATCAAAGAATTTGGAAAACAATATTCGGAAGTTCGTCAATATAAGACCAAGACCAAAGGCGCACAGGAAGCTCACGAAGCCATTCGCCCTACATACATGGACAAACCCGATACGACAGGAACGCCGCATGAAAAACGTCTGTACGATTTGATTTGGAAACGTACAGTAGCATCGCAAATGAGCGATGCACAATTAGAAAAAACAACCGTTACCATTGATATTTCCACTGCGCCCGAAAAATTTATTGCAACCGGCGAAGTTATTAAATTCGATGGTTTTTTAAAACTATACATAGAATCTCATGACGATGAGAACGAGGAAGAAAACGGTTCGATACTGCCTCCAATCAATACGGGGCAAAATCTTGTTTCAGATATTATAACGGCTACGCAGCGTTTCACGTACAACCCGCCCAGATACACCGAAGCGAGTTTAGTAAAGAAATTGGAAGAACTCGGCATCGGTCGCCCTTCGACGTATGCGCCAACTATTTCAACAATACTGCAACGCGGCTACGTAGTGAAGGAAGACAGAGCGGGCGTAAATCGAGAATTTTCTGTTTATACATTATGTAATGGTAAAATTGATAAGGAAACAAAAAGCGAAATAACGGGAGCCGAAAAGTCAAAACTCTTTCCAAACGACATCGGAATGATTGTGAACGATTTTCTGATGGAATATTTTAGCGATATAATGGATTATAATTTTACCGCTTCCGTAGAAAAAGAGTTTGACGAAATAGCCGACGGCAATTTAGAGTGGACAAAAATGATTGATAAATTCTATCGTCCGTTTCACAATAAGGTTGAAACCACGATGGAAACTTCCGAGCGTACAGTAGGCATACGTCTTCTCGGCAATGATCCTGCAACGGGTAAACCTGTTACGGTAAAGGTTGGAAAATATGGTCCATTAGTGCAGTTAGGCGAAACTTCCGATGACGACAAGCCGCGCTTTGCAGGATTGATGAAACATCAGAGCATTGAGACCGTTACCCTTGAAGAAGCGATTGAACTGTTCAAACTGCCGCGTAAATTAGGACTGTACGAAGACAAGGAAGTAACAGCATCGTCCGGACGATTCGGTCCTTACGTTTTGCACAGTTCAAAGTTTTATTCACTGAAAGACAATCCGTTCACAGTTACTCTTGAAGTAGCCATACAAACCATAGAACAAAGACGTGAATCTGACCGTCTTAAAACAATCAAAATTTTCGATGAAGAACCGGAGCTTCAGGTATTAAATGGGCGCTGGGGTCCTTATATTTCCTACAAAAAAGAAAATTACAAGATACCTAAAACCCAAAAACCAGCCGATTTGACAATAGAGGATTGCATGAAAATCATTAACGAAAGTCCTGAAAAACCGGATAAAAAGAACCGTAAAAAACCGAAGAAATGAACAATTTGGCTGATTATCTTATACCTGCAAGCGTTAGCGTTCCAAAATACGAAGACAATTTTGGCAACAGTATTATAATGTATAACGGGCAACCAGATTTTGTTATTCCACAGGAAACTAAAATCGCCATTATTGGCATACCTGAAGACAGATTTTCGGAAGGTGCCGGCGAAATAAAATCGCCGGAAGTAATTCGCAAGCAACTTTATAGTTTGTCGGCAGGTACGCAGGGAATTGTAGTTGATTTGGGAAATATACGCACAGGGAAAACCCTTTCAGATACGTATTATGGTTTAAAGAACTTAATTTCAGATCTATACAGCCATAATATCGTAACATTGCTCATCGGAGGCACCATTGACGTGTTTTACGGCAACATTCTTGCAATGGATAATCAAACAGCCAATTTTGCGTATGTTGCGCCACAGTTAAGATTGCCGATTCGCGGAAGCGAAAAACAGCCGCTTAACTCCGTTGCGTTCAATAAGACTGATTTGCCTCTGCATATCTGCAACGTGGGCTATCAATCGTATTACGTAACGCAGCATGAATTGGATTATTTTCGCGACAGGCATTTTGAAGCCTATCGTTTGGGCGAGGTAAGAAACAACAATATTTCAACAATAGAGCCTGTTATTCGCGATACAGATTTGTTGGCTATCAGCATGGACGCGGTCAAATATTCTGACGCGCCCGCCGCGTCAAATCCATCGCCAAACGGATTTTGCGGAGAGGAAATTTGCCAAATTGCTTTCTTTGCAGGGTTAAGTCACAAATGCAGATCGTTTGGAATTTTCGACATACTGCCGCAAAACGATTTGCAAAACTTAACGGCAAAACTTGCTGCGCAAATAGCATGGTATTTCATTGAAGGCGTGAAAAAAAGAAACGTTGACGATCCTGTGATTGACAATCCAAACTTCAAAAAATATCTTATTTATTTCGACGAGTTGCACCATGACCTGTGCTTTCTAAAAAATATATGCACAGAACGCTGGTGGATGGAAGTACCGTCAATAAAAGGCGAAAGAGCAGGATTGGTTATTTCTTGCACGCCCGAAGATTATGTCAGGGCAACAGAAAAAGAAATTCCGGAGCGTTGGTGGAAAACATATCAGAGAATAAATTGAAAATTAAGAATGAAGATGAAAAAAAGTTGTATTTTTAATATGCTGAATATCAATGATGTTTCTGTTTTTTGTAAAAAAAAGTTAAATTTTTTTTCAAAAAATGAAACCTTTTGTATCAAAAATCAGTATAAGCAATCAATAAAGAATGTAAAAAAAATTAACTTTTTTTTGTTTGTAAATAATTTTTTTAGTTATTTTACGTTTTTTTTTAAAAGTCGAATATTCTATAATAGAATTAGGATGATAAGAATACTGTTAATTTTTTTGTGCGGCTTTATAACGGTCTTTGAAATAGTAGGTCAGCAGGATCCGCAATACAGCCAATATATGTTCAATCAATTTGCTGTAAATCCGGGCTCTGCAGGCAGCAACGAAGCGATTTGTATAAATGGCGTCCATCGCAGTCAATGGGTTGGAATTACTGATGTCAATAGTGGTCTTAAGGGTCATCCCGTCACATACGCTTTCACTGTCAATGCGCCCTTCACAATCAACGTTAAAGAAAAAGCCACACTTCACGGCTTCGGAGTAACGGTGATGAGCGACCAGATAGGTTTCAACCAAAACATAAGCGCCGGTTTGAGTTACGCATACCGAATGAATCTTGGTTTTGGAGACAACGCTGGAAGGTTAGGAATAGGCGTTAGCGGAATGGTTCTAAACAATGCGTTTAATGCGCAATGGCACACCCCCAATGGCAGGTGGGAGGAAGATCCAAACATACCCGCAGAAAATGCAAGCGATGTAGGCTTTGACATGGGATTCGGGATTTTCTACCGCGCTGAAAGAGTGTATGTGGGAGTATCAGCAACACATCTGTTTGAGCCGACGTTGAGTTACGAACGGGCAAATTACAGGATGAGAAGGCATTATTACGCGACAGCAGGCTGTACGCTGCCTTTGCAGAATCCGGCGTGGGAAGCGTCTCCATCGTTGATGGCGTATAGCGACATGGTATCAACCCAATTCACCGCCAACATAAACTTCATATACAATAAAAGAGTATGGGGCGGCGTGGGATACCGGTTGAACGATGCGATAATCGCCATGATAGGTTTCGACCTGTTCAACGGAGTGAAAATCGGATATTCATTCGATTACACTTACACAAATTTGCGTAATAGTTTTACGTTAGGCGGATCGCATGAAATTGTTGTAGGATATTGTTTTAATTTAATTAGAGATAAAGTAGTTAGAAAATATAAAAGTGTTAGGTTCTTATAAATTTAAAAATAAAGTATAAATAAATATATAGTATGAAGCGTTATATTCAAATTAGTGTGATTTTTTCAGTAGTCGCCATTCTCGGTAGTGGCTGCAGCAGCAGCACAAGCGGAGAGTTAACCGGCGTTTTGGGTCGAGGGAAGTATTTTGAGCCGGACCCGCATGGTATGGTATTTGTGCCGTTTGGCACATATACGGCAGGACCAAGCGAACAGGAAATGACCTGGGCGCAGAATGCCATGAATGTGACTATTTCCGTCAATGCCTTTTGGATGGATCAAACGGAAATAACTAACAATCAATACAGACAGTTTGTGCATTGGACTCGCGATTCCATAATGCGAAGGACTTTGGCAAATTCAGGTCTTGATGATTTTCTCCTGCAAGGCGAACAGTATGAGGAACTTCCGGACGACAAGCGTCCGTTGAATTGGAGAACAAGAATTGATACCCGAAGAAACGAAGACCACAAGGAAGCCTTGGAGGTTATGTATTTGCCTATTCAAGAGCGGTTTTACGGAAGAAAAGAAATAGATACCCGTAAACTGATGTATGAGTATCAAATAGTAGATTTAAGGCAAGCCGCCGCACCGCGTAACAGATTTGACTACGAAGCGCAGCAATATAACGGCTGGGCTTTCGACAGGCTCGGAGAAAGACAAGACGTGGTAGACCGTTCGGCGTTCATACAGACCGACAAAATACAAGTCTATCCCGATACGCTTGTGTGGATAAGCGATTTCACATATTGGTATAACGAACCTATGGCAACCCAGTATTTTTGGCACGTTGGCTACGACAACTACCCTGTGGTAGGCGTAAACTGGAAACAGGCGGTTGCATTCTGCGTATGGCGTACAGAATTGTTGAATCGGGCATTGGCGTCACAAGGGGATCCCTTTGTGCATAATTATCGCCTTCCCACCGAATACGAATGGGAATGGGCAGCACGGGGCGGTTTGTCAAGTCAAAAATATCCGTGGGGCGGTCCATATACCCGCAACAATCAAGGCTGTTTCCTTGCAAACTTTAAACCGTTGCGTGGAAATTATACCGACGATGGCAACGCTCTAACCGCGCGTGTGGCGTCATACACTCCAAACGAATTTGGATTGTACGATATGGCAGGTAATGTAGCCGAGTGGACTATCAGCGCATACGATGAATCGTCATGGCGGTTTGTTCACGATTTTAACCCTGATTATCAGTACAACGCTCGCCCCGACGAACCACCCGTTATGAAAAGAAAAGTGATACGCGGCGGTTCGTGGAAAGACGTAGAATACTTTTTACAGGTAAGCACACGTGCATACGAATATCAGGATACGGCAACATCATTTATAGGATTCAGGGCTGTTCGTAGCTATATCGGTAGTTCGGCAAGATAATAAACATAAAATGTAAATACAAAGTAAAAAATCAATTATAAACGTAAATAAAAAATAATATTATGAGTTTAGCGGAAATTACGCAAAGTTCCGGTTGGAAGAAGTTTATGGCAAAGTTGTATGGTTTGGGAGCAGCCGTAGTAATTATCGGCGCCCTGTTTAAAATCATGCACTGGCCCGGCGCAGGCGTAGCGCTCTCGGTAGGGTTAGGCGTAGAAGCTCTTATCTTTATCTTCTCGGCTTTCGAGCCATTACACGAAGAATTGGATTGGACGTTAGTATATCCTGAATTGGCAGGAATGACCGACCCCGACGAATTGGATATCGCAAAAGAACAATTATCAAGAGGCAATCTCGCACTTGAAAGATTTGACGACCTTATGGGCGGATTAGGCGGTATTGATCCAAATTTAGTTAAGAGTTTGGAAAACACGTTTGGCAAGCTTAATGAAGCGGCGTCGGGAATAACCGATGTAACACACGCTTCGGCAGTAACCTCGCAATACGTGCAGAACGTTGGCGCAGCAGCCGAGTCGGTAGGAAGCCTTTCGATGGCTTTCCAGCAGTCGGCAGCAGGTTTGCAGGAATCGGCGGCGTCGGTAAGTTCTTCATCTACGGCATTGTCGGCTATGAACGACAGCAGTCAGGATTATATAAATCAGATGGATGATATGAACAAAAATATTGCACAATTAGCGGCAACGGTTACCGGACTTACTACCATATTCCAGCAATCCACATCTGGATTTCAGGATTCAGCCTCTGTTATTGAGAGTTCAGCGTCAGCGCTGACGGCTATCAACGATAGCAGTTACAGTTATGTTACTCAAATGAAAACGATTAACAATAACATATCACAGTTGAATTCCGTTTACGAGATGCAGTTGCGCAACACCACCAAGCAAATGGAGAAAACGCAGGATATGTATGGCGATATGGAAAAAATGCTGGAAAACATAAAGATGTCGGTTACCGAAACTCATCGCTATCGCGAAGAGATGGCGAGTCTGAACCAAAATCTATCCAGCCTCAATACCATATATGGCAACATGTTGTCGGCAATGAGTGTAAGAGCATAAAACAATTTGTAGTAATAAATATTAATACCATAATAAAAGATGGGTCACGGAAAAGAAACCCCCAGGCAAAAGATGATCGGGATGATGTACTTGGTTCTAACGGCAATGTTAGCGCTCAACGTTTCAAAAAGCGTTCTTGATGCTTTTGTTCTGATTGACGACGGGTTGATGAGAACAACCTTAAATTTTGTCACCAAAAACCAAACGAATTACGATATATTCGAAGCGCAAATGGATATATCCCCTGCCAGAGTTGCTCCTGTTCGCGAAGACGCTCATGCGGTAAAGCGAATGGCAGACCAATTAGCGTATGACATGCAGGAATTGAAGGTGCAAATAGTCAGACTTGCAGACGGCGCAAATGCTGTTGCGCTTACGCCTATGGACTGGATGGTTGGCTATGGAAACGAAGCGCAAGTATTGCAAACTTTTAACGTATCGTCAATAGATATACAGGGAAAAGACAATAAGGACAAGCCCGCCCAAATTATGATACACGAAGGCGGCGCCGATGTATTGAAAGCAAAAATTGACGCTTACAGAGAATTTCTTATTTCGCTTACGGAAGATGAAAGCGTAATCAAAAATGTCGAGGATTTGCTGAGTACAAGTTCGCACATAAACAAAACGAACGTGGAAGAGCCATGGAATCTTCACAATTTTGCGCAACTTCCTTTGGTAGCCGTAATAACCAATTTGACAAGAATGCAGAGCGACGTGCGAAATGCCGAAGCGGAAATAGTAGCAGACTTGTTGTATAACATTGGAGCTACCGACACCAGAGTGAACAAGATGGAAGCCGTTGTGCTTACCAGATCGAATTTTGTGTTGGTAGGCAACGAATTTGAAGCAAGAGTTATGTTGGCGGCATACGACAGTTTGCAAAGACCGGAAATATTGATTGGTCCGTATCGCAGAACAGCCGATGGCGAAGATTATGAAATGGTTGACGGCGGCACAGTACTGCCTTATGATGAAAGAGGCAGAGCAATAATAAGACGTCCCGGCTCTTCGGTCGGAAACTTCACCGTACAGGGGTTATTGCGCCTGCAAACGCCCGATGGGCTTAGGAATTTTCCATTTGAACAGGAGTATCAGGTGGGTCAATCAACAACGGTTATTTCAGCCGACGCCATGAACGTATTGTACATTGGTATTGAAAACCCCATATCAATTCAAATGTCGGGCGTTCCAACAGAACAAATCCAAGCGAGTATTACTAACGGAACCATAAGAAGAACAGGAAATTCCTGGATTGCGGTTCCTGCAAGTACCGGCACGGCTACAATTAGAGTCACAGGAACTGTTGAAGGCAGAACCATTTCAGGGCAGCAAGAGTACCGTACAAGATTAGTGCCTAATCCCGTAGCGACGGTGGCAAACAGACAGGGCGGTCCTATTGAAAGAAACGTCTTGGCTAATGCAGTGGGCGTAGTTCCTGATATGGGCGACTTTTTGTTCAATTTGAGATTTCAGATAACGCGATTTAATGTTGAAATAGACACTCCGGCAGGTTTCAGGTCGGAACCATCTACTTCGCCAGCCATAACTGCTGCTCAAAGAGCCATAATTAATGCCGCAACAAGAAATCAAAGGGTGTTTTTTACAGGTATCAGAGCAAGAGGACCAGATGGAAGAGAGGTAAATTTGGCAGATATAACTTTCGTAATACAATAACAATAAATATTTTAAGAGTATGAAAAAGCGTATTTTTTGTAGTATATTAGTTTCAGGATTATTAGCCGTCAGCATAATTTCGGCTCAACAGCAGGCGACTGCGGGCGTTGATACCTCTACTACGGCAGTAGATTCCAAGATGGAAGTTTACTTGAAGGAAAATATTCCTTTTAAGAGTCCCATACCATTTGCAACGGTTAGAGAAGCCGACGTGGCGCAGGAATGGACGGTATGGCGTGAAGTGGATTTACGTCAAAGACAAAATTTGGCTTTGTATTTTCCGATTGCGCCAACAAGAAGGATCGGAGGAAGAGTTAATTTCTCACATCTTCTGTTAGACGGCGTTGCAAGAGGCGAAATCACCGCTTATGACCCTATTCCGATAAGCGATGAATTTGCGCCGAATCAAATTAGGTCTTATGAACAAATTACCAGTAATTCGGGATTGCAATTTGAAAGTACGGAGAGTCGAGAGGTCAGTCCGTTTACAGGCGCAGATACAATAGTTATAACGCCCGGATTAAACGTGATAGAAGATTACGAGGTTAATATGCTTTGGATAAAAGAAAAATGGTATTTCAACAGCAGGA
>Ga0099364_10008258_pt1 | contig 14674 bp, 14 predicted proteins | sample TergutTh196P3_FD_73070 | JGI IMG/M metagenome (GOLD analysis project Ga0099364, IMG submission 73070) | Microcerotermes parvus P3 segment gut microbial communities from Pointe-Noire, Republic of the Congo - Th196 P3 | ecosystem: Host-associated > Arthropoda: Insects > Digestive system > Gut ... | reverse complement strand
CTTTTCTAAAGCCGATTATGACGCAATTTACGCGAAGCTCGCGGACAAATCCGTCGTAGTGGATAACAACGTCGAAATAGCCCCGGCCGATATCCCCGTCAGGGCGGTTGTTGTAAATTACATGCGCTAGAGGCGGACGCAATGGATAGCGTATATGATGTCAGTAAACTCAAAGAGATTCGCTTATTTTGTTACTACCCAACTTCCCGCTTTATCCGAACCGACACGTTCAATCAAGCCCGCCTTTTTCATAGCGCGAATATTTGATTCAACACGGCGTTTCGTAATGCCGATTGCGTCGGCTATGCGTTGTGCGGTAATTGTCGGCGTTTCCGCCATCAAAGCAATAATTCGCTGCTGCGTTTCTTTTACACCGCTTTTTACACCGACGTTTACACCGACATTGATGTCGGTGTAAAATGTCACGCTTACTTCGCCCGGAGTTACTTCAAACAGCGGTTCGCGCATTCCCGCATCCTTGCAGGCGACAGTTATCCGCTCAATTCCGCGCCCCCAAGTTTCAATGTAACCCGCACGGTAAAAAGCATAAGCGATTTTCGGATTATACGGACGAGAGCGATGCTTTTTCAAAAGATTATCCACCGTTCAAGGTCGTGCTTATACCCGTTAAGCGGCGCAAACCACATCAAGATACATTATACGACAACGTTGCCGAAAAGTCGATAGGAAATTTGAATGTTCAAATTCTTTTGTTGCGTAATGCAATTGTCATGTAATACCAGGCCGTTTTTGATAATCTCCGTCGCGCGTACTTCGTAAAAACAGCCCTCCCCGGATAGGAGAGGGCTGTTTTTATTCGCGCGGGGGAAGGAATCCGCGCGCGTTACGCGTTTGTATAGCTAGGATACCCGCCTGCGCAGGAGAGCCGCGCCGGCAAGTATCAGGGCGAACGCCCCGAAGCCCGAGTCGCAGCCGCCGCTGCTCTTATTGCCGCTTTCCTCGATACGTATTTTCCCGTCGGACAACAGCAATATGCGGGAGTCCTCAGATACGTTCTTGATTGATCCGTCAGCGTAAGTGACCTTCGCTTTGCCCGACGAGCCGACATAGATCGTCCTTACGGCATTGGCCCTGACGGAAGAATCGGCCGTCTGGGAACTTTCGTGTCTGATACTCGCGTTACGAGGCAGCTCTATTTTGATGTTTATGGAAGTGGTCACAGTACCGCCGGAGGGCAGCGTTATTTCGCCGGTAACCGGGTTAACCCTCGTGCCGCTCGGAACCTCTATCTTCGCTTCGGGCAGGGTGATAACGGCGACTCCGCCGCCCTCAACGGTTATCACGCCATCAGACGATATCTCGCCCTTACCGCCGCCGGGGATTTCGATTTTTCCGTCGTCTATCCCCGGCAAATCCACGGATTCACCCGGATCAATCGGTGTGACTGGACCTGGGGTCGGGTCTGGGTTGGGGTCTGGATTCGGATTTGGGTCCGGCTCTGGATTCGGGTTCGGGCCGGGGCTGGGGGGTGTGTAGCTCAGCACATCGGCAAACAGGTTGTTATCGTCCACCGATAACTCAAACACATATCCGCCGGTTCTGTTTCGGTTACCGGGTTCAGGCTCGGTGACGCTCAACGTATCCGCATTGACCAGCTTTACCGTATATCCTACTTGCGAAGAACTCATTCCTCTGAAATCGATGCCCGCATTGGTAATGCTAGCCGTTCCGGTGACGCTCAGTATCTCACCATCATCCGCGACGCCAGCAAGATCGAAAGCGATGGTGCTGTTCAAACCCGCCGTCAACGCCCCCAGCTCCATACCTTCCGGGAATGTAAAATACGAATTTTCCAGGGTGAGAGAGTTGACAAAAATCCCCTTCTCGGCAAATACATCCCTGGCAAGCGCATGTGTGTTGGCATTATAACCTTTTACGTTGCTGAATGTTATATCAAGGGTAACGCCGCCACTCACTCGGGCTTCGAGAGTATCCCAGATTTGCTCCCAATCAAATATAGGGTTCGGGGGCCAGGCACCCGACATTATTCCAGAAGGAATCGCGCTTGTGGTCACTATATCGACTACAGCAGTACTAGTCGCAACAGCGTCTCCCAGCATAATCGCTATAAAAGCCCATGCTTCTGCATCCAAAGGCCCGCTGAAGGAGAGGGACTCAACAAACGCAGGGTTTTTAGGCGCAGTCCCCGGAGCTCTATTAAGAGCGTCATCCAACCGTTCATCATCGTCCACAGTTTTAAATGCTTCCGCTACCAAATCCTCCCAAGTGTCACCCGCTACAAAAGTTACTACCAACTCCTTGTCGTCGTTATCAAAGACTACCGTGCTCGACGCATACACAATCGAACTGCACAGCACCAAAGAAAAAACCAAAAACAACAACGCGATTCTTTTCACTTTCCATTCCTCCTGTCTAAATGTCTGTTTACTAAAAAACACCTTTACCACTCGCCGCTCAAAAATACGCACAACAACATCTATTGCCCGTGCTAAAATCTTGCAGAGACAATTACTTTCTCGCGGTTAAAGCCGTGAGTTACTTTTGTGTGCCGAATTTGGATTTCGAGCAAAACGCACTGTAAACCCATGATGTTCGGTTTTTAAAAAATACATTTTGGATTATATGTATTTTATCTTAAGTAGTCAAGAGGGGCGCAATGTACCGCGATATTTTTGCGAAGCGTTTGAAAGGGCTGCGGCTGTCTCGTAATATGACTCTCCAGAGTTTAGGAGACGTTGCGGGCTGCAATCGTCAAAACGTCAACAATCTCGAAAATGCTCGCGTATCCCCCAGTTTCGCGATGTTAATGACGCTTGCCGATTTTTTCGACGTGTCTCTCGACTATCTTGTAGGCCGCTCGGACGACCCCGCCAGACCAAGCGCCGGCGGCGGCATGGAGACGGCGGAGACGGAACAGAATCTTGAAAAGAAAAAATTGATAGGCATGATAGGAGCCCTTCACGATGACGACATGAGCAAGGCTATTGTCTACATGGCTTTCCTGCGGCACTGGCGTCGGCGCGAGGACGGGAAAAAACGACGCGCCGAGGGGACGGATATGGAACGTCAACCCGTATAGCTTCCTGTCACTTTCCGGTATGATAAGATTAAAATAGCAAAACACGTAAGGAGTGGTGACTGTGGCATACGAAACAAAAGTGTTGTTAAGCCTTCTTGCAGACACGGCTTTGCGAACAAATTCTAAAGAAATGTACAAAGTTATCGCTAAAATCGCCAACATCGAAGGCATGATAATTAAACCTTACGACGAAGCGAAGGCAGAGTTAGAGTTGTAGCTTCCAGTCACTCTCCGTATGGCTGTACGTGCGTATCTTTCTGGACGCGTTATGCAGGCAAAGAGGTAACTTTTGGTTACCCTATTTCTTCCGCGGTTTTGTTAACATCCCGCATGAAATGAACTGAAATACCGAGGGATGCGGAGGAATGGTCATGCTTACCCTCAAGCAAAGCCGATACTTGGCGGTACCTGCGGGAACTCGGGTGTTTACCGTAAAGAGCGGAGTCGCGGAGGTTTATGCGTGTACGCCCGAGGACGCGGAAAATTACCACAAATTATTCCTCACGCAGCTTGGGGAGGGGGAGCGCTTTTTCTCACCGGCGCAAGCCCTCTCTTTTTTTGAGTTTCAGGTTTTCGCGCGCTCCGACTGCGCGATAGACGACGCGGACGTTGAGGAGCCGGCCGTGCTTGAGCTGGCGGCGTGGGCGGCCGAGTGGTTCCATAAACTCACGGAACTGGAATGGATCCGGTATCTCATCGGCCTGGGAGACGTGACTTTGTCGAAATGGGAGTCGAAAACGATTTTCGGCCCGGACGAAGACGTCATGGCCATCCTTTCGGATAACCTGAAGATATTGTCCGCGCTGATAGAGGACAAATTCAAAAAGGCCGAGCAAAGCGTGGACGTCAAAACGGAGATGTACGGCAAGTACAGGGACAAAGCGTTCTCGTCCGCGGTTCGGAATCTTTTGCATATCGGGCCTGATTATGCCGGAGCGGGAAAATCCACGGGCGATATGGATGATCCCGTGAAGTTCGCGGTTTGCGCGGCCGCCGGTTTCCTGGGAATGGATACCGCGAACATATCCCTCCCGGCGGATGTGGCGGCCGGCATGGACCCGGTAACCAGAATGAGACGGCTCATTAGAAAGGCGAACATGGAGGTCCGCCTCGTATCACTCCCCAAGGGCTGGCACAAAAACGACGGAGGCGCGTTTCTCGGATACTTGGAAGAGGGAAACTCCATTGTCGCGCTGCTGCCCAAGGGCAGCAAAAAATACGTCATGGCGGATGAAGATCACCCGTCGGGGCGTACTGTGGACGACGAAACCGCCTCGAAGATAAAAAGCGACGCGTTTATGTGTTACGCGGGACTCCCCCCTAGAAAACTCGGATGGGGCGACATGTTCAGGTTCATGCTTCGCCACACCACGAAACACGACTGGACGATGATCTGGCTTATGAGCCTCATCGCCGGTTTGCTGCCCATATTGATGCCGCTCATAACCGAAACCGTATTCCGGGACGTCATACCGATAAACGACCGTCAGGCTCTAGGCACCGTCACGCAGGTGATGCTGGTTTCCGGCTTCACCACCGCGATTATTGGGTTTGTAAGGTCTGTTTCCCTGCTTCGCGTCAAAAACCACGTCGGCGTCGCCTTTGAATCCGCTCTATGGTCAAGGCTTTTGAGCCTTCCCGCGAAATTCTTCAGAGATTACGAAACCGGAAATCTGATAGGCAGAATGCAGGGAGTGGGCAGGATAACGGAACTCCTGGGCGACAACGTGCTCTCGTCCGCGTTCAACATGGTTTTTTCCTTCTGGAGCCTTGTTTTGATGTTTTACTACAACTTCAGGCTGACGATGATATCTATGGGGATATGGGCGGTTTACCTTCTGGCCGACACTTTTTTGTACATGAACATCGTGTCCGCCCAGCGTAAGGCGGCGGAGGCCACCAACAAGCTGTCGGCCCAGACTCTCCAATTGTTCAGCGGGCTGACGAAGTTCAGGCTTCAGGGCGGGGAGCCCGCCGCGTTCCGTCTATGGTCGCAGACGTTCGGCGATGAGTGGAAGTGGGGGCATAAGGTACGTTGGTATTCGAACTACATATCCCTCATAAACGTGGCGATGCCCACTGTTCTGTCCATGATCCTCTTTTACGTCGCGACGGGCATTATGGATGCCGGGCTGAACCAGGGCAAACCCATGATGGACGCAGCGAAATTCATGGGCTTCCTGACGGCGTTCTCTGGCTTCAACGCAACTCTCGCGGCTTTCGTGCCGGTGGTGGCGACGTTATTCGTCACATTGCCCTTTGTCGAGAACATCACGCCGATTCTGGAAACGGAGCCCGAGGCCACGGACGACAAAATCGACGCGGGCAGGCTGTCGGGGGAGGTAGAGATAGATAACCTGCACTTCACATATTTTGCGGGTTCGCCGGATTCGCCCCATGTCCTGAAGGGAATATCGCTTCGCGTCAAAGCCGGGGAGTCCGTGGCGGTAGTCGGGCCGTCGGGCTGCGGAAAATCCACGCTGGTCCGCCTTCTGCTCGGTTTCGAGAAGCCGACGCAGGGGGCGGTATTCTTCGACGGGCAGGATTTTTCGACGCTCAACGCCGCGTCGGTACGGTCTCAGATGGGAGTCGTCCTCCAAAACGGGCAAATCATGTCCGGGGATATTTTCAGTAACATAGTGGGGGCCGCGCCGCTCACTCTGGAAGACGCATGGGAAGCCGCGAGAATGGTCGGGCTTGAGGAGGACATCAGGAACATGCCGATGGGAATGCACACGGTCATCAGCGAAGGCGCCGGCAACATATCCGGCGGGCAAAGGCAGAGGATAATGCTTGCGCGAAGCATTGTGAACAGGCCCAAAATAGTGATACTGGACGAAGCCACCAGCGCCCTGGACAACGCTGCCCAGGCAATCGTGACCGAGAGTCTGAAAAAATTGAAGGCGACGCGTATCATCGTGGCGCACAGGCTTTCCACTATCAAAGACGCGGACAGGATTTACGTTTTGCAGGACGGGCGCGTGGCCGAAGAAGGAATTTACGAAGAACTCATGAAAGCGGGCGGCTTCTTCGCCAAGTTGGCAAAAAGGCAACTTGAGTGAAAAAAGAGCGCCGAAAAAAGCCGGAGGCCCTGGGCCTCCGGCTTTTTTTAATCCTAACGGCCCGTCAGTTTTTGAACGTCGAGCCGATGTGCTTGCCTTCGCAGTCCAGAAGCTCGACTTCGAGCGGCATCTTGCCCACGGCGTGAGTGGAGCAGGAAAGGCACGGGTCGTAGCACCGGATGACGTGTTCCAGGCGGTTCAGCGCGCCCTCGGTAACCGTCTTGCCGTCGGTGATGTACTGCTTGGCCACCTGCTCGATGCCCTTGTTGATGGCCCAGTTGTTGTTTCCCGTTGCCACGATCATGTTCGCCCTGGTGATTGCGCCGCGCTCGTCCACCTCGAAATGATGTATGAGCGTTCCCCTCGGAGCCTCCACGACGCCGACGCCTTCCCGGTTCAGGGTGTCGGACGTGTGCCGCAGGTCGCTGCCCATGATGTCCGGGTCGAGCAGGAGGTCGCCTATGCGCTCGGCGGCGTAAAGAGCTTCTATCAGCCGGGCGTAGTGATAATAGAGCGTATAGTGAACGATCCGCCCGTCACCGGCTTTGCGCAGGTTCTCCAGTTCTCTCTGGGCGAGAGGAGTGGGTATCTTGTCGCAGGCGTTGAGGCGGGCAAGGGGGCCGACGCGGAAACTTCCCTCGGGGAAGCCTATGTCGCGGTAGAACGGGAACTTAAGGTAAGTCCAATCCACCACGTACTCCCCTATCTTCTTGTAGTAGTCGGCGCAGGCGAACTCCTCTATTATCCTCCCCTTAGGGCTGATCAGGCGCAGGTCGCCGTCGTAGAGCTCAAGGTCGCCTTTTTTGACGAGTCCGAGATAAGGAGTGGACAGGGTGGCAAACTCCCGGGCCACCGTCTGGTTTTCGTTCAGGTAGTTCTTTACCAGTTCTATGCCTTTTTGCAGCCCAGCGATCACTCCGGGCAGTTCCTTGAGGTAGCGGTCGCGCTCCTCCTGCTTGAGGGCGCGGTTGACCCCTCCCGGTATGCTGTGCCACGGGTGAATTTTCTTGTCCCCGAGGGTTTTTATTATCTCCTGCCCGTATTTGCGCATGGATATGCCAAGCACGGCCAGATCGGGATGTTTTTCGGCCACGCCCACGATGTTGCGCGCGGCGGGGGCGGCGTCGAACCCGAAAAGAAGGTCCGGACTCGACAGGTGGAAAAAGGACAAGGTATGGGACTGCACTATCTGCCCCATGTGCATCAGTTCGCGCAGCTTGTGGGCCGACGGGGGCGGCGTCACCCCGATGATGGCGTCGCAGGCCTTGGCCGCCGCCAAGTGGTGGCTGACCGGGCAGATGCCGCAGGTGCGGGGCGTAATTACCGGCATTTCGCGGAAGTCGCGGCCCTTGGTGAAGACCTCGAAACCCCTGAACTGCGTGACGTGCATACGCGCGCTGTCAACGCTTCCGTCGTCTTTCAGTTGTACCGTAATCTTGCCGTGTCCCTCGATGCGGGTTACGGGATTGACGACAATCGTGTTTGTATTAGCGGTTTCCATCTTTCATTCCTCCATCAGTCGTACCGCATCATTTCAGACGGAACCTTCGGCACGCGCCCGGCCAGTATTTCATCGAACACGTACGCGATGGTGTCGGCGTCCGGCGGGCAGCCGGGGACGTATACGTCCACCTTCACCGCGCGGTCAACGGGGATAGCCTCCGGCAAAAGCGCGGGAACCTCTCCGGGGGCGTCTATCCCGGGAAGCACGCCGGACGGGTTGACCGTCGTAACGCCGTCCGTGTAAGCCTCGCGCAGCAGGTCTTCCGGTTTCATGAAATTTCTCATGCCGTTGATACCGCCGAACACGGCGCAGTCGCCCCACGCCACAAGCAGCTTGCACTTGGAGCGAAGGTCTTTCGCTATGTGCAGTTCTTCCTCGTTGCCCAATCCGCCTTCGATTATGCCCACCGTTACCTCTGGGATCTCCTTGATGTCGGAGATCGGAGAGGAGGTAAGCTCTACTTTTTTGAAGAGTTCCACCAGGCGCTCGTCCATGTCCAAAAATGACATGTGGCACCCCGCGCAGGCTTCCAGCCACACGCTCGCTATTTTCGGCTTTGATTCGGCCATTGCCATCACGCCTCCTCGACCTGTACCTGTTTTGCCAGGTCAGGGGATATTCTGGAGCTGAACACGTTATCACAGGGGGCGGTGGACGGAGTGCCCATCCTGACCCCCAGCTTGTCGCAAATGGTTTGAAGGATCTCGCCGAAACCTTTCAGCCCGGCTATGGGATCGAGAATTTTTGCCAGTTGACGCCGCTCGCCCTCCAGAGAGCACAGGTGTCCGCTGCGCTCGAACCACGCCGGAGCGGGCAGGAGCACGTCCGCCAGGTTTGTCAGGGGCGGCACCATGAAGGGGGTTTGGATCACGGTAAAGCCTGCGCCCGACATGGCCTTGAGGGCCCTGGCGCTTTCCTTTACCAGCCCGGTGGAGTAGACGTACAGAAAATCCTGCTCGTCTTCCAGCCAGGCTTCCTGCGACATGACGGTGTTTATGGAACCCAGCGCGTTGCTGTGCCCCAGCAGAGGCACCACGCCAAGGCCGTCCTCGAAAAACGCCTTGTGCTCTATCGCGAAATTGATGGCTTTCGTCACGGCCGCGGGGTTGGTCATCATGGTTTTGCCCAGGATGAAAACGGGTTTTTTAGCGGCGGCAAGATATTCCACGATTTTTCCGTCGGAGAGCTCCGCGGCCGACAGGTCGGTAATCCCCGGGAAGGGAGTGGAACCCTTGCCCACGTGGATCAATTTGGCTCCCTTGTGGAGCACGGCCACCCTGACGTAACTCGCGACTATCGGGAGGACTTTCTGCGGATCCGCGTCAACCAGCACTATCGCGTCCGAGTCCAGTATGTTGTGCGCCGCGGTAAAGGGGCGCACCCCCTGTTCCACAAACGGTTTCGCGCCTCGGAAGAAGCCGCGGATTATGGCCCCGTTGTAGCTGGCCGTCTTGAAGCCGCTGACTGCTTCCTTGAAAGCGGCGAAAACCGCCAGTTCCTCGTCCGTTGCCAGCGAGGAAACCAAGCCGCCTACTTTACCGGCCTTTAAGTTCTCTTTCAGTTTTGAGGATATCAGGTTGAGGGCCTCGTCCCACGAGGCTTCGCGGAAGGTGGAACCCGTCCTGATCATGGGTTTGGTCACGCGGGGCCGCTCGCTGGACTTGGGAAGCGCGAAGCGCCCGTCCGCGCAGAGCTGCCCGCCGTCCGGCCCGTCGAAGTTTGTCCCCTCCACCCGCACAATGCTGCCCGTGCGGACGTATACCCTGACGGCGCAGCCCATGGAGCAGATGGGGCAGATGGAGTCGATTACCGCGTCGCAGTCCTTGCGGCGTCCCCGGTAGGCCAGGTCGCGCAGGGTTATTGTTCCGGTGGGGCAGACCTGGGCGCAGGCCCCGCACGAAACGCAGCTCTCGGACGAACCGAACGTGCTGCCGAAGTCGGCGATCACGGTTGTGGCCCATCCGCGCTTTTTCAGCCCCAGCGTGCAGGCGCCGACCTTCTCCGAGCATGTGCGCTCGCATCGCTGGCACAGGATACACCTGCTGTGGTCGGCCTGAATCCTGGCGTCGGTCGTGTCGTTGTCGAAGTCGGAGTAAAGGAAGGCATAGCGCACGCTGTCCATGCCGTGCTCTATGGCGCGGGTTTGCAGGTCGCAGTCCCCGCTTTGCGAACAGAACATGCAGAAGTGGTTACGTCCCGCGAAAAGCAGCTCCAGTACCTGGCGGCGGTAATTCTTCAGCTTCTCCGTGGAGGTATGGACGCGCAGCCCATCCTCCGCGGGGGAGGTGCACGCCGTCAGCATACGCCCGCCGGGCTTGCCGTCGGGTCCCTCCGGCTCCACCACGCACAGGCGGCACGCGCCGATGCTGGTAAGCCCCTCCAGCCAGCAGAGAGTGGGTATTGATTTGACGTCGTTTTTCCTGGCCACTTCGAGAATGGTGTCGCCTTTGAAGCCGGCGCATTCCTTGCCGTCAATAAACATCTTTATCGCTTTTTTTACATCGGACATGATTCTCTGCCCCCTATCCTTTGGAAATAGCCTTGAACGGGCATTTCACCAGACAGGTGCCGCACTTGATGCACTTGTCGGTTTCGATCACGTACCCATCGGCTCTGCTTCCGGGGATGCAATTGACGGGACAGTGTTTGACGCAAAGGCCGCATTTCTTACAGGCGCTCTGGATGATTTCGTAGTTGAGCAGCGCCGGGCACGCCCCCGCCGGACACTTGTGATCCCTGATGTGCGCTTCGTACTCGTTCCTGAAGTAGCGAATGGTGGTGAGAACCGGGTTAGGAGCGGTCTGACCCAGTCCGCAAAGCGACATCTCCTTGACCATGGTTCCAAGCTCTTCCAGAAGGCCGATATCCCTCATCTCGCCCTTACCGGCGCAGATTTTTTCGAGCAGGAGCAGCATCTGCTTAGTCCCTTCACGGCAAGGCGTACACTTCCCGCAAGATTCTCTCTGGGTGAACTCGAGGAAGAACCGCGCTATGTCCACCATGCAGTCCTCCTGGTCCATGACGACAAGCCCGCCGGAGCCCATTATAGCGCCCAAAGCCGGCAGCGACTCGTAGGTGATCGGTGTGTCCAGGTGGTCGTTGGTGAGGCATCCGCCGCTGGGGCCGCCTATCTGCACCGCCTTGAACTCCTTGTTGTTCAGAATTCCGCCGCCAATGTCGAAGATTATCTCGCGGAGCGGCATACCCATGGGTACTTCCACAAGCCCCGTGTGCTTGACCTTTCCCGTGAGGGCGAACACCTTCGCGCCCTTGGATTTTTCCGTGCCCATGGAGGCGTACCAGTCGGCCCCCCTGCTCATTATCGGCGGCACGCTGGCCCACGTTTCGACGTTGTTGATGTTGGTCGGTTTGGCCCAAAGGCCGGAAACGGCTGGGAAGGGCGGCCTGGGACGGGGCATACCCCTCTGTCCCTCTATAGAGGCCATCAGCGCGGTTTCCTCTCCGCAGACGAACGCCCCCGCGCCCTCTTTGATGTGCATTGTGAATTTGAAGCCGGAATTCAGTATGTTCTCCCCGAGAAGCCCGTACTCCTCGGCCTGTTTCATGGCGTGGCGCAGGCGCTGGATCGCAAGAGGGTACTCCGCGCGGCAGTAGACATAGCCTTCGTCGGCCCCTACGGCGTAGGCCCCTATGGCCATGCCCTCTATCACCGAGTGCGGGTCGCCCTCCAGCACGGAGCGGTCCATGAACGCCCCCGGGTCGCCCTCGTCGGCGTTGCATATGACGTACTTCTTGGGACTCTGGGTCGCCGCGCAGAAACCCCATTTGACCCCTGTGGGGAAACCGCCGCCCCCGCGGCCGCGAAGTCCGGATTTTTTGACCTCGTCGATAACGGCCTGGGGCGTCATCGACAAAGCCTTTGCCAGCCCGTTGTAACCGTCCCTGACGATGTATTCCTCTATATTGTCCGGATCTATGTAGCCGCAGTTGTGAAGCGTGATGCGCTGCTGCATCCCGTAAAACGGAATGTCTTTGTAGTTGGGCACTCCCTTGCCGTCGTCCCCTTTGTACATGAGGGACTCCACGCGGCGTCCTTTTACCAGATGCTCCTCAACGAGATTCGGCACGTGGTCGGGCTCCACCAGGCAGTAAAACGTCCCCTCGGGGTAGATGACCACTATGGGGCCCACCTCGCACATTCCGTGACAGCCTGTCGGGATAACCAGAACTTCATCCGAAAGGTTATGCCTTTCGATTTCGGTTCTGAGTTTCTCGACCACCGTCACCCCCTGGTTGGACACACAGCCGGTTCCGTTGCATACCAGCACGTGCGAACGATAAATCGGCATTGACTAACCCCCTTCGTGAAATAAAAGCCGCGGCGCAGCGCGGTCTTTTTTAGGAGAATTGAGCCAGAATGGCGCTCACTCCATCGGGCGTGGCCCGGCCAAAAGTCTTGCTGCCTATGACCAAAGCCGGTGCGAGTCCGCACGCCCCGATACAGGCCACCGGCTCCAGGGAAAACTTGAGGTCTTCCGTGGTTCCGTTTTCGGGACAGCCCGTCTGCTCCTTGATGGCGTCCAGTATCTTCAGGCTGCCTCGCACGTGGCACGCGGTGCCCCGGCACACCCTGATGATATGGCGTCCTCTGGGCGTCAGGTGGAACTGGGCGTAGAACGTGGCGACGCTGTAAATTTCCGACATGGGAATTTTCAACTCGTCGGACACGATCCTGACAGCCGGTTCCGCGACGTACCCCATCGCTTCCTGAAGTCCCTGGAGTATCGGAATCAGGCCGCCTTTACGGCCTCTCCACGGAGCGATAACCTCAAAAACTTTTTTCTTAATTTCTTCGGCGGACAAGCTCATAACACACCTCCTCAAAAATACAAGCATACTTTGTTTAGTATATCACCTCAGGCAACGGACGCGTTGATAGCACGTTATATGGAATATGTAGATATGGGGTTTACGCTACAATAGCGTATAGAAAGTTTAAGGGTTGACGACCCAAGAGAACGAAAGGTGGTAGTGAAAATGACTGCAGCGGTCATCGAAGAAAATCAGGTCAGCGATGAAGCGAAAAAATCAACGCGCAGGGGAAGGCCATCGCGCCCACAGCGGCGCTATGGCATTGAAGTGGACAAGATAGAAGACGTCGGGGTCACTGTCATGTGGGACGGTATACATCCCCGTAAGAGCTTGACTATGGAAGAATATCAAAGCCTGCCGCAGGAATACAGGGATAAGATAAAGGCCGAAACAAGGGCTTTTTTCGATAACAGTGATATTACCTTCCCGGCGGCAATCAAAGAAGCGGTGAGAAACCAACTTGCGAGGGGGATTCCTATTGCTTATGGGGACGAAGATGGCAACCTGCTGAGGCGCTATCCTGATGGAAGGATTTTTTCAGTGTATATGGACAAAGAAACTTACGAAACAACTGAAACCTTCCTCCGCATGGCCACCCCGGAAGACAACTACTGGGACAGATGACTAACAACGGTGAGAAACCTAAAATGTATATTCTTGCCGGGCCTAACGGCTCCGGCAAGACTTCCGTTCTGTTAAAAACAATACCGGAAGATGTCACTATCCTAAACGCTGATGAAATTGCAAGAGAAATAGCAAAAGGGATGGGTATTCCCGACGATGAAATACAAGCTGCGGTTAATAAGAACGAAGTTCTTAAATTAGCAGGAATGAGAGAATTGACGGCCCGTATGCGGGAGTGTATTGAGCGGAAAGAATCTTTTGCCCCTGAAACAACTTTAGATGCAAAAAGCTACGAAAAATACATAAAAAATGCAAAATCAAATGGGTTTGAAGTGGAATTACTGTACGTAGGAACAAAACACCATCAAATCAATATTGACCGTGTTACATATAGAGCAACGCAAGGCGGACATAACATTGAGTCAACAACGGTAAAAAAACGTTACTACGGAAGCCTTGAACGTTTACCCCTCTACATTGAATTGGTTGACAGAGCAAAAATACATGATAACACAGAAGAACCTCGTCGTGTTATTTCCATAGACCACGGCAAAATCATCGAAAAAAATGAGCCGATTCCTGATTGGATTAACAAATATGTAATTGAAAAATTAGTTACCCCTACAATAATATTCCACAGAAGGAGGTAAACCGACGTGCCTGTTATCAACATGACGCCGCACGCTGTGAACGTTTACGACGCGGACGACAATAACGTCCTTATCTATCCCAGGGGAGAAAGTTTGATTCGCCTTGCCGAGCAGACTACCGCTCTTGGGGCGCTGGAGGACGGCACGCCCCTGACGCACACCGATTTTGGCGAGGCGGTAGGTCTGCCGGAGTTCAAAGAAGGGATGTACTACATTGTCTCTCCGATTGTGAAACTGGCATTGCCGGATCGCGCCGACCTGCTTGTTCCGGCTGGGCTGGTCCGGGACGCCGAAGGCAGGATAATCGGCTGCCGCAGCTTGGGAATGTAACGCTGTATTATTTGTAACCGTTCAAGCCTCTAACAGTATTCAATCGAGTCCGAAGATGGTAAACATCCTTTGTGCAGCGTAGCTACTATTGTAATTATACACTTGGCAGCCCCCCAAGCAAACCGGGGAGCCTGCAGGCTCCCCGGCTGTGAAAATTATTCGATCCGGCGGACATTATTCGTAATGATTACGCAGTCCAACAAGCTCAATGACGTCATCGGCCATATGGTAGATGATTCTGTTTTTATCATCGATACGCCGGCTCCAAAAGCCGGAATACTTACCTTTCAATGGCTCAGGCTTGCCTATGCCCTCGTACCCATTGCGCTTAATGTCATTTATGAGGGCGTTGATCCGTCGCAGGGTCTTTTTATCCTGCGCCTGCCAATAGTTATAGTCTTCCCAAGCGTCATCAGTGAACGTGACCTTACTCATCGACCATTCTTTCAAGCTCTTCGATGGTTTTTACAACAACCCTGCCTTGATTTAACTGTTCTATCGAGTGATCTAACCGTCGAAGGTTCGCAGGGTTATAAAACCCATCGTCATCATCGTCCAACGGCGCTTCGCGGGAGCGTCGCAGGCTTCTGATAAAGTCAAGCATAGCTGT
>Ga0099364_10008257_pt1 | contig 14675 bp, 15 predicted proteins | sample TergutTh196P3_FD_73070 | JGI IMG/M metagenome (GOLD analysis project Ga0099364, IMG submission 73070) | Microcerotermes parvus P3 segment gut microbial communities from Pointe-Noire, Republic of the Congo - Th196 P3 | ecosystem: Host-associated > Arthropoda: Insects > Digestive system > Gut ... | reverse complement strand
CCCACTGAGCTTTAACACGCAATTGAAAATAACCACAGCCAAGTATTATATCCCCAGCGGACGTTGTATTCAAGCGCTCAACTACGCTCAACGCGAAGCCGACGGAAGCGTGGGCTACATTCCCGATTCGCTGATACGTGAATTTAAAACGCTGAAAACAAGGCGCACAGTCCGCGACGGCGGAGGTATTACTCCCGACGTGGAAGCGCTGCCCGAAACGATAAGCCGAATAGCCGTTGTCCTATACATGCGAAATCTGATTTTCAACTACGCTACTATATATGCTAATAAACACGATTCGATAGCGCCCGCTAAAAAATTCAAACTAAGTGATAAAGAATATGATAATTTTGTGGCGTATCTACAAGATAAATATTTCGAATACCAAACTGAAACTGAAGCAACATTCCAAAAACTAAAAGAAATAGCCACCCGCGAAAAATATATGGAAAACGCAACGGCTGAATTTGAAGCATTGCAAGCAAAACTGTCGCATGACAGATATAAGGATTTGGAACTGTTCAAAGACAATGTAAAGGAATTATTGCAAGAAGAAATAGTATCGCGTTTTTATTACTCTTCGGGACGAGTAGCAAATACCACACGCAACGACAACCAGATACAGACAGCCGTTGATATGCTAAGAGAGGCGGAGAAATATGCCGCGATATTGAATTAATTATAACGCGAATCAACTCTTAATTGAAAACATTATCGCTCGTATTTTCGAAAAACGTAAATAAAAAATATGTTTTTTTGCGAAATATGCAAATTTTATCAAATAAAATCAAATTATTTGGAAAATTAATTTTATAATTTGCTGTATTTGTCGAATTATGTATAAAAAAAATAAATTTTACTCAAAATAATACTAAAATCTTTATTTTTGGTTATTGTATTTTTGCATAAATTTTTAAAATATTAATAATTAATCTAAAACAAATATGAAAAATAAATTAAACAGTCCGATTTCGGTCGGTATCCAAGCTGGAGTAAAAGTCCATAAAAAGGAAAAGTGCAATTACTGTTCCGACTGGACAATATGGACAAACGAAAATGTAAATGAGATGAATCAGCTAATTCACCCAAATCATTCGAAACGGGATTTTTAGCAGTTTTTGCTTGTTGTCCGTGTAATCTTGCATTTTTTTATCCGAGCGTATCTTCCGGATGGTATGTTGCAAAGGTTTTATCGGTATAGAAAAAAACGATTCTCTCAATAGTTTTTTTATGTTTTGTAGGAGGCGATATATCCGTCGGTTTATCGAGTGTTGAATTTTTATCGCCTTCTACAGGACTTAAAATTTGAGTTTTTTCAGGTAGAGTGGGAGAGAGGGACGTTTTTTCGTACGATGGAGTGGGAGAGAGCTGCGTTTTTTCGTACGAAAACAAGTCAATTGTTTTCATCTCGTTCGATTTATACATTGGACCTTGACCTAATATCAGCCAGTCGGCATTAAGTTTAGGAAAAATTTCCAACAAATTTTTTATGAAATCGAAACGCGCATTGTTGCGTCCTGACAAAATATGCGATATCCCCGAACGATGTACGCCCAATTTGTCGGCTAACAGGGAAGGGGTAAGCCCTTCCGATGTAATGAACTTTGATAAACGGTCTTTCATACGATGATGATAAAAATGTAAACAAATCAATTTTAAACGAAGCCACAAAGGTAAACAAAAAATCACAAACCCCAAAAGATATTTGTAAACAGGCTTAAGACAAATGTAACCCAAATAGTGGCGGGAATAACACATTATGTAATAAATATAGTTAAAGTTTTGATTTCATATAATCTATATAATATATTGATTATCAATATATTAAAATCGAGGAATAATCATGCGTATAGTCTCTATATACAAATGTAGCCGAAACAACTACGCATATTTAAAGTATATATATAAGTTATTAAGTATAAATATCACATATACAAATGATTATCGCACTAAATTAGCATGATGTTACAAACATGACGACAAACGTAAATCAATCGTATTAAAAGTACAGACATTGCGCTATTACATTTGTATTACAGACGCCGCATTTGTCGGTTGCGTTTTCTACCGAGAGAAGAAAAAAATATGTTATTTCATTTTTTTTTTGTATTTTTGCGAAATATTAAATTTTATGTTGATTACAGGTATACGTCAGAAGATAAACTCAGAAAAAGACTCCCGTATATCGGGCGAATTCAAAAGATATTTGCTTTATTATTTGCAAATGTTCGCCTTCCTGGGAGTGATTTTTCCTATTCTTATATGCATCGATTACTTTGTTGAACCATTAGAGAAAGAAGAACTCGTGATTAACAAATCTATTTATCAATTGACGTCTGATTACTATACTTATTACGTATATACTGACTCTTATCGTTTTCGTTCGAACTTAATTTTCTTTGAAAATGTTAGTAAGGGAGATATCGTTACGTTTCAATACAGTCCAATATTTAGCGTGCTTACAAATGTAATGGCATATGAGTCTGATTTGGTTTACATATGTGAACTTGGAAACGTATACGGATGGTTACTTGTATTTGCCGGCGCTACTTTCATTTTATCCGCTATGGCGCTCATCAAAACAAACAACAAACGAAAAAATGACAAGAATGATTCTTTAATCAACATAGGTATTATAAATGCCCTGCTGTGTATCATCATTATAGTTTCCGTTCTGTTTCAAAAACTGTACTAATTTAGGAGGTAGAGGAGTTAAGGAGTTAGAGGAGTGCAGTAGAAAATGGTTTTCCGCTTGTTATTTTAACCTAATTGCCTCATTTTTAGCCTTTAATTAGGGAATTAGGTTTGATGATTGGCGTTCACTATCTTGCTACTGAGGTTGTTTTGTTATTGAAATTAGGTGGAAATTAGGTTTTTTGGCACGCTGATTTTTTAGGCACCGCTGATGACGCAGACACCAAGCAACCTAATTTTCGCCTCATTTTCCCGACAAAACAACCACAGTAGAAAATGGTTTCCCGTACATTTTTAACCTAATTGCCTCATTTTTAGCCTTTAATTAGGTAATTAGGTTTGATGATTGGCGTTCACTATCTTGCTACTGAGGTTAGATGTGTAAACCCGCCCGCAGCCGGGTCGCCGCTGCCGGTGGACAACCAAATACTGCTCTCTTCGTAATTAGCCAGAAATTGGGTGTACGTCATAAAAGAGAGTTGATACCTTTTTCCGCTCTGCAATTGAATGGGCGGCGTAATTAACCAGTCGTCAGGCTGTGCCGACGGATTATTTTCGTGGTATGCAGAGGCAGGTGGAGAATATGCGGTTGTGCTTCTTCGCCAATTTATCTCGCCTGTTCCCCGATTAACCGCGCTCCACCCCTGTGGCGGGAATGTTTCGTGGTCAAACCCTTCAAAGAAAGGGAATTGGGTTACTGTTTGGCACCATATTGTCATAACATTGAAGAACAATGCCGCCAAAAGGAATGTTAATTTATTATTTTTCATGATAAACAAATTTTTATGTGATTAAAATTTATAGAATTTATTTTTATTTATAATTATTTACTTTGTTTGTTATCAACCACTTACATAAAAATCGAAAAGCGCGGAAATTAATTTTCTTGTTCTGTCTATCAGGTTTCCACGCCCACTTCTACTGACAAGTCTTTCCACGCCGCACGTGCGGCGCTTACTCACCTGCTCTTGTAGAAGTAACACGATCTAATCGTTTGTTACAAGTGGAAATGATAGACAAGAACGGTAGCAATCGCTACAATTAATTTTTATATTTTCATGCTTTTTATATTTTCATATTGTTTCAATTTTTGGTTAAAAATCATCGTATCTGTCAAATTTAAAATTTTTCATGCCGGTTCCAGTATTTGTTGTTGTTTTCTTTGAGTTTTTGCCGTAGGCGCAATTTTTGAAAAAAACGTATCGAATTTATGGTCTTGAAAATCAATTTTTTTGTCTTGTAAATCAATTTTATAACTTAACTCGCTTCTCAAAATGTCTATTTTGTTTTCAACGGCGTCAATTATTGCTTCGAGTTTGTATTCGATGGCGTCAATTTTTGCTTCGAGTTTGTATTCAACATTTTTGAGTTTTGCTTCAACGGCGTCAATTTTTGCTTCGAGTTTTGCTTCAACGGCGTCAATTTTTGCTTCGAGTTGTGTTTTTACACTTTCGATTTGAGCGTTCTGCTCTTCAAACCTAAAATCAACGTGCGCCTTATGCTCTTCAAATTTGTCGTCAATCTGTTGAAATCTCAAATCAATCTGGTCAAATTTTTTGCTATGCTCAACAAGCAATGCCTCTATCACGTCAAATTTCTTGTCGTGCTTCCTTATATCCTTTCTGATATTCTGAAAAGAAAAGTGATGCGAAATAATCTGATAGACAATCAGCCCAATGATGATCATGCCTCCCAAATTGGGGTAGGTCTTTAATATGAATTCAAATATACTTTCCATTTCAATAATGTTTTACTTTTTTTGTTCTACTAAAATTAAAACGCAAAGGTAAAAAAACTTTTTTGATATTGAACAATTTTTTTTGAATTTTTAAATTTGCGTTATACATAAAATGACGCTTAAGCGCTGTCATCCCGTTAGGGATGTAATATCGGTAGAAAATGGATGCACACACGCGACACGGCGTGCCGTTAGGTACGCAATATTTTTTCATCCTTATTCCGTCCCCAAAGGGACGGCGCAGAGCGTGTAGGTCTGCCTTTTCTACCGATATTTCGTCCCTATCGGGACTGCTCCCCCAATATTTACGACATTTTATCATTTACTTTACACTACTAAAAAATTAAAACGCAAAGATAAAAAACTTTTTTGAAATTGAACATTTTTTTGATTTTTTGAAAATTAAAACCGCAAAAGTATAACAAGAAATCAATTAGGTTGAAACAGGTCGGCTAATATCATGCTACTGAGGTCGTTTTGTTTTGGGAATTAGGTAAAAATGAGGTCCCTTCTTCCTTATTCAATTCCCCAATTCCGAGATGAACTTCACCCTCATCAACCGTATATCTTCTTCCGAAAAATCATCTTCTCCCAATACTTTCAAGGCTTCGTCTATTGATTCGGTTTCGGCAGCCTTAAAATATTGGTAAATTTCGTCGCGGCGTTCCTCGTCAAGCACCTGATTTATGTAGTAATCAAGGTTTAGCTTGGTTCCTGAATTGACTATAGCTTCTATTTCGGTCAGCAACTCCGGTATTTCGAGGTTCTTGGTTTCGCAGATGTCTTCGAGCGCTATTTGGCGGTCAATAGACTTAATTATATCCACTTTCATAACCGATTTGTTGGCTACCGAGCGCACTACCATATCCTGCGGACGCAGTATTTCCTTCTCTTCAACGTATGCCTTTATAACTTCTATAAATTCCTGACCTTATCGTTGCGCCTTACCCGTTCCCACGCCCGAAATATTTTGCAGTTCGAGCATTGTTATGGGGTACTGTATGCACATGTCTTCGAGGGAACTGTCTTGAAAAATTACAAATGGCGGCAGATTTTTTTGTTTAGAAATCTTTTTGCGAAGGTCTTTCAAAATTTCGTACAGTTCTTCGTCTACCGTACTGCTTTTGCCGGCGTAATTAAGTTCGGAATCTTCGTCATCGTAGCCGTATTCTGTATCCTGCGTCAGCATAATATGATACGGATGGTCAAGATAATCGAAACCTTTTGTAGTCAATTTCAGTAGCCCGTAATTTTCTATTTCTTTCTGAATCAAACCTGCAACAAGCGCCTGACGAATAATCATATTCCAGAAACGCGCATCCTTATCGTCGCCCGAACCGAACAGTTCCAACTTGTGGTGCTTGTACGTTTTTATTGCGCTATCGGCATTTCCGGCAAGGAAATTTGCAACGTGGTCGCTTTTGAACTTTTCCTGCATTTCAAGAATAGCGCTCAACATGGTCAATAAATATTGCTCGCCTTCGAACTGCGTTTTCGGATATATGCAATTGTCGCACGTTTCGCAACTTTCGTGAGTATACCTTTCGCCGAAATAGTGCAACAGCAGTTTACGTCTGCAAAGCGCTGATTCGGCATAAGCCACTGTTTCCAAAAGCAGTTGCTTGCCAATTTCCTGCTCTGCTATGGGCTTACCCTGCATGAACTTTTCAAGTTTTTGGATGTCCTTATAGCTGTAGAAAGCTATGCAGTTTCCTTCACCGCCGTCGCGTCCGGCGCGTCCCGTTTCCTGATAATAACCCTCAAGGCTTTTGGGAATATCGTAGTGGATAACGTAGCGCACGTCGGGCTTGTCTATACCCATACCGAATGCTATAGTAGCAACGATTACATCTGCTTCTTCCATCAGAAACTTGTCTTGATTGCCCGAGCGCGTGGCTGCATCCATGCCGGCATGATACGGAAGGGCTTTGATGTCGTTGACAAGTAGTTGTTCAGCAAGGTCTTCAACTTTTCTGCGGCTCAAGCAATAAATAATCCCCGATTTTCCCGGATTATTTTTAATGTATTTGATAATCTCCTTTTCGGCGTTTACTTTTGGGCGCACTTCGTAGTACAGGTTCGGACGGTTGAACGACGCCTTGAACACTTTTGCGTCCAACATTCCGAGATTTTTTTGAATATCGTGCTGCACCTTTGGCGTGGCAGTTGCAGTAAGAGCCATTATAGGCGCTTCGCAAATCTCGTTGATAATTGGACGAATTCGACGATATTCAGGGCGAAAATCGTGACCCCATTCCGAAATACAGTGCGCCTCGTCGATGGCATAAAAAGAAATTTTCAACTGCTTCAGGAATTGTACATTCTCTCCCTTGCTAAGCGATTCGGGAGCAACATAAAGCATCTTGGTTTTGCCGCTGAGGATGTCTTCTTTCACCTTCGTTATCTGCGCCTTATTGAGCGAAGAGTTCATAAAATGCGCCACGCCGTCTTCACTCATGAAGTTACGCATCGTGTCTACCTGATTTTTCATCAGCGCAATCAACGGCGAGATGATTATTGCAACGCCTTCCATCATCAACGCAGGTAACTGGTAGCACAATGACTTGCCGCCGCCCGTAGGCATTAGCACAAATGTATTTTTTCCTTCAAAAACATTGCGAATGATAGCTTCTTGATTGCCTTTGAAGGTAGAAAAACCAAAATATTTCTTGAGGTTTTTCGTTAATAAGTTATGGACTATTTTTGCCATTTTTATCTTAATTCTGAAAATAAAAAACAAAGGTATACCTTTTTTTTATATTTCAAATCAAAACAAAAAAAAATTTTTTTCAAAAAAAATAATTAATATCTTTGCGGCAATTTTTTTATAAACTCACAGTTGCATCAAAAAATAATAAAAAATGGCAAAAAAAGATGAAATGTCGTTTTTGGAACATCTTGAAGAGCTTCGCTGGCACATAGTGCGCGCGGTCGTTTCGGTATTTGTTTTTGCTATAGCGGCATTCGTATTCAGTAGGCATCTCTTTGAGTACGTGCTGCTGGCGCCCAAAAATCCTGATTTTTTTACAAACCGAACCCTGTGTCAATTAGCCGAACGATTGAATACAAGCCACCTGTGCATCAATTCCGGGGGATTAGAACTGCAAAACATCAAAATAGCAGGTCAGTTCACTGCCGACATCATGGTTTCCATCTACGCAGGGCTTGTTATTGCTTTTCCCTACATCATCTGGGAATTTTGGCGATTCATCAAACCGGCGCTCTACGACAACGAACGCCGCCACGCAACAGGCTCCGTAATAGCAATATCAGCAATGTTCTTCACAGGCGCGCTGTTCGGATATTTTGTAATTGTGCCGCTAATGATACACTTCCTGGCAGGATGGCAAGTGAGCTCCGAAATAGTCAGCGTGATTGACCTCGAATCGTATTTGAGAGGAATTACGTTCATACCGTTCGCAACAGGCATAATATTCGAACTGCCGATATTGATGATTTTTCTGACAAAAGTAGGCATTATAACGCCGGCTTTTCTGATACAGTACCGGCGACATGCAATTATCGTGCTTATGATTCTGGCGTCAATTATTACGCCCCCTGACGTAATAAGTCTGATACTCGTTTCAACCCCGCTGATATTGCTGTATGAATTGAGTATTTTTTTAACAAAAAGAATAAAATGAAGATTTCCTTAGAATTGGTCCCAAGAAATAATGAATACATTATAGACCATGTGCGTTATGTAGAAGACTGCATTCCGCAAATATCGGCGCTAAATTTTCCCGACCTTTCGCGTTTTTCGATTCGCTCGTGGCAGGCATGCCATGTTATTCCCCATTCAAATCTGAAAAAGATTGCACATCTGAGGGCAATTGATTTTGACGTCAAACATATTAGCTGGTTGAGCGGATGGCTGAACTTTTTTGATATACAAAATGTATTGGTGATAGGAGGCGATAAGCCCGAAGATACGTCAGACAAGGCATATTATCCCACAACAACTATCGACCTGATACGCGGATTGAAAAGACATGCGAGCTATCTTAATATTTATGCAGCCTTCGACCCCTATCGCACTAATATACGCTACGAACTTGAATATTTGCAGCGAAAAAAATATGCCGGCGCAAAAGGATTTTTTTCGCAACCCTTCTTTGATTTGCGTCTGCTTGAAATATATTCCGAGTTCCTCGAAGGAGAAGACGTATACTGGGGTATATGTCCGGTTACGGGAAAATCATCGCAAAACTACTGGGAAGTGCGCAACCGTGCTGTTTTTCCAAAATACTTTGAGCCAACCTTAGAATGGAACATCGCCTTCGCTAAAGAAGTGATGAATTTCTGCCAAAACAATAACTACAACACATATCTTATGCCTATAAACATTAATATTAAAAAATATTTGAACATGTTATTCCATGATTTATAAACGTATTACATTAAAAATTGGGTCGAATGTATTGACATTGCCCGACGGCTCACCCAACGAGGCGCTGATTGCCAAATTGGTTAAGCAAATAGTCGATTTGCGTAAAATGGGCGTCGAAGTACTGTTAGTAACATCGGGAGCCGTAGCATTCGGGCGCAGAGTAATAGGCGAACCGAAAACAAGCGATACGGTGTCGTGCCGACAACTTTGGGCTGCCGTCGGACAAGTGAGGCTTATTCAAATGTACAGCGATTTGTTTGCGCGCAATGCAATGATTTGTGCGCAAGTGCTGGCTACAAAAGAAGATTTTCGAGACCGTCGTCACTTTTTGAACATGCGCAACTGCCTCGAAACCTTGCTAAATAATAATGTCGTTCCGGTTATTAACGAGAACGACGTTGTGTCTATAACCGAACTGATGTTTACCGACAACGATGAACTTTCGGGGCTGATAACCAATATGATGAACAGCGACGCGCTTATCATCTTGAGCAATATCGACGGCATCTACAATGGTTCTCCATCCGACCCTGCATCGAAGATTATTCCGGTCATAAAGCCGGGCAGTTTATCCGTCACGCGCTATATTGCTCCGTCAAAATCGAATTTCGGACGCGGTGGAATGATATCCAAATTTTCAATCGCAAGGAAAATTGCATTGACGGGAACGCCAGTCCATATTGCAAACGGCGTAACTGATAATATTATTATCAATATTGTGACGCAACGCAAAGATACTGTTCAAACAGTTTTTTTTGCCGGTCGCAAGGCGTCTACATTTAAAAAATGGTTAGCCCATTCTGATACGATAGTCAAAGGCTCGGTGCATATCAACGCCGGAGCCGCCGAGCGACTGCTAAGCGGACAAACGGCAGCAAGTCTGTTGCCCGTAGGAGTTACCCGCGTTGACGGAGAATTTGTGAAAGGTGACGTAGTCCAAATTATTGACCACAACGGAAATATTATAGGATTAGGACGCTCTGAATATTATTCGGATACTGCGCGAAAAAGAATTGGCGAACACAATGCGCGCCCCGTTGTACATTATGATTATTTGTATTTAGCGCCACAAACAGCCACAGAAGCGTGAAATATCGGATATTTTTACCGGTGCGGGGGGTAAAATATCGAAAAATGTATATCTTTGCATTTTTTTAATAAATAATTTGTAGTTATGCGTAGAAATATGTTTGAGCAACTGAGGTTGCATTTGGATAAAAATGAGTTTACTATACTTACCGGAGCGCGGCAAACCGGTAAATCTACTTTGCTGCGTCAATTGGAAGAGCATTGTAAAAATGAAAGGAAACAGCCGTGTATTTTTCTGAATCTCGAAAACAAGGCTATTCTTTCCGAATTGGATAAAAGTCCGCTTAATCTTTTAAATTTTCTTCCATTGACAACGGAAAAGACAATCGTGTTCATAGATGAGGTACAATACCTCCAATATCCGACCAATTTTCTGAAATTACTGTACGACGAGCATAGCGCAAGGATAAAACTTGTTGTATCGGGAAGCAGCGCTTTTTATCTCGATGAAAAATTTAAAGATTCATTAGCAGGCAGGAAAAGGATTTTCCGTCTATTGACCTGTTCGTTCGATGAAGTCCTTCGCCTATCGGGCAAAGAAGAATTAACGACCGAAATAGACCGTCTGCGTATTGATTTGCAGGCAAAAACCCAGTATACGGAATATTTGTGGCGTGAATGGGAAACATATATGCTCTACGGTGGTTATCCGGCAGTAGTAACCGAGCCCGACCGTAGAGAAAAATCAGCGCTACTTCGCGAAATACGCGATTCATACATAAAACGAGATATTTTGGAAGCAGGAGTACAAAACGAAACAGCGTTTTATCAACTTTTTCGGATACTTGCCGACCAAACTGGGGGAATCGTTAATATGAACGAATTATCAACAACCTTGCGTATTAAAAACGAAACGGTAGAAAATTACATCGCCCTTTTACAAAAATGTTTTCATATAGCATTGCTGCGACCCTTCTTCCGTAACTTTCGCAAGGAACTGACAAAAATGCCGAAAGTTTACATGTTAGACACAGGGTTGCGCAACTGTCTTATTAACAATTTCCAACCATTGGCTACACGTACAGATAAGGGCGACTTGTGGGAAAACGTATATTTCAGATTGTTGGCTGACAAGTATGATATGGATGAAATAAATTATTGGAGAACTGCCGACCAAAATGAAGTGGATTTTGTATTGCAATATGAAAAACAGCCGTTTGCAGTGGAAGTAAAATACGCTGAAACAGCTATAAAACCATCTAAATACAAAAAATTCGAAAACATTTATCCCGACATCTTACTGCATTTTGCATGTATAGAGCCTTTTAACGAAGATTTTTTTCGCAAAATACCGTATGTCACACCGCAACACTAAACCCCACCGTTCTTTTTTGAGCGGCAATAAATTCCGTTTCGTGCTGGTTATATACTGCTGCCACCGTCATTGGCGAATTGATAACGGACGTGAAGCCTAATTTGTCTGACAATGCCTGCGCTTTGGCGGGGTTCAATTCCAAAAATTCGTATTTGGCTATCAACCTGCCTTTTCGTGTCAGGGCGCTGTCCACGCGCGCAAGGTCGGTATTGAAAGAGCAGATTATTTGAATGTTCAGGCAGTCGCTCAACAATCCGTCGGCAAGATTCAGCAAAGCAGAAACAGGCGATGCGCCATTGCGGTTGCGGTCAATGATGATATTTTCGGCATCTTCTATAACGAAAATTGAATTGGGATGGTCAATAAGAACATTCATCAGACCCGGGTCAGTAATAGAGCCTGCCATGTTGGGCGGCAAAAAAATAACCGACTTGTTGGTACTTGTGATAAGGTAGCGGATGTACGACGTTTTGCCTGTTCCGGGCTTGCCGTGAAGCAAAACTAAACCCTTGTCGTTCTTTTTGCGAAGTCGCTTCAAAATCGTTTGATGAACCGGCAAAAAATCGTCATTGTAATTATCTTCGATTGAAAACTTGGGCTTTGTAATTTTCATCGATTGGGTAGACAATCCGTCGAAGGCAGTGATAAGCAATTCTATTTCAGGCTTTTTACGCGTCCTCTTTTGTTTGAACTTTTTTATTTCGTTCACTATCTTATCAACCAAAGCGATGTCAGTCTTTCGATAAAGAAACCTAAATTCCGAATCATCATCGTTGATAAAAATCAACAGGTCGTCGAACAAAAAATAGTATATTTCATCAAAATACATTCCCTTACGTTTTTTGTAACGTTTTGTATAACAACAATCTGAAATCATGTCGTTATAGTTCTGCGTTAACCACTCGTTGGCTCTCTTACAGTCAATATAGTCTAATGAAATCTGATTCGGAATACGGCGAAAACGTGTGATAAACAGGTTCTTTTCATTGACGTTGCACCTGCTGTCGAAAATACTCGACACCTCTACCATATTGCTAATTTCCAAATCAGAACACCGCTCAGACGACAATTTTATCAAATAATCATTCATGTGAATTTGAATTATGAATTATGAATTATGAATGAAGGAAAATTTATGAAAAAAAAACGCGGCAAAGATACATTTAATTATGTAGATAAATTTATTTTTTTTGTTTTTTGCAAAAAAAGTCATATTTTTGCAATAAAAAAAATAATGAAAGTTTATATTGAGACTTACGGTTGTCAGATGAACGTTGTAGATAGCGAGGTGGTGGTTTCGATTCTTGCCGAAGAGGGCTATACGGTAACCTCACAGCTGTCAGTCGCCGACCTTGTGTTAGTGAATACCTGCTCGGTGCGCGAGAACGCAGAACAGCGTATTCGCGGGCGTTTGAGCTTATTTCGTGCAGAAAAAATTAAACGCCCGGAAATGATTATCGGCGTCATCGGTTGCATGGCAGAACGACTGAAACATCAATTGCTGGAAGAAGAAAAATCGGTCGATTTGGTTGTTGGTCCCGACGCTTACCGCGACTTGCCCAATTTAGTGCGCCGCGCTGAAACCGGACAGAAAGCCGTAAACGTATTGCTTTCAATCGAAGAAACCTATTCTGACGTCAGTCCCGTGCGAATGGACAAGAATCGCGTATCGTCGTTCGTATCCATAATGCGCGGATGCAACAACTGCTGTTCATTCTGCATAGTACCCTACACGCGCGGAGAAGAACGCAGCCGGAGCATAGATACTATTTTGCGCGAAACAGGAGAACTCCTCCAAATGGGATATAAGGAAGTGACGCTGCTGGGGCAAAATGTAGATTCGTACCGATGGAAAAACGAAAGCGGCAACACTATCGACTTCGCGCAACTGCTTGAAGCGGTTGCCGGCGTGTCGCCCAATTTGCGCGTGCGGTTTTCGACCTCCCACCCGAAAGATATCTGCGATGAAGTATTGCATGTAATGGCGGCGTATAAAAACATCTGCAAAAGTATTCATTTGCCTGCGCAGTCGGGCAGTACGCGCATTTTGGAACTGATGCGAAGGGGATATACTCGCGAGTGGTATATGTCCCGTATCAATGCAATCAGACGCATAATGCCCGATTGTAGCATCTCAACCGACATCATAGCCGGTTTCTGCACCGAAACAGAAGACGACCACCGCGAAACCCTCTCATTGATGGAGCAAGCGCAGTTCGACCATGCCTTCATGTTCAAATATTCCGAACGCCCAAACACATTAGCAGCCCGCGAAATGCCCGACAACGTCCCCGAAACGGTAAAAACAAGACGCCTGCAGGAAATAATTGACCTGCAAGGGCGACTGTCTGCCGAAAGCAAGCAGCGATGCATAGGCAAAACATACGAAGTACTCGCCGAAAGCATATCAAAAAAATCAAATAACGAACTTTCAGGACGAAACTCGCAAAATATGGTAGTAGTATTTCCAAAAGGAAACCACGCACCGGGAGACTACGTGAAGGTGCGGATAAAAGATTGTACGCAGGCAACGCTGATTGGAGAATAGTTTGAGATTGATTCAAAAGTTCTCCGAAGAAGTTCGTATCTATCCGCCTCTGATAACTTTGTTATTGGCTCCTTCCATTGTTTTATTTCGAAGTCCCGTCCTTTTTGTAACAAACTTATCTTTCTTTCGCATATTGTCCAACGTCGATTTTGTTTCTTCGTGGCTGTGGCGGGCGCTTTTGTTACGATATTTTGAATAAATAAGACCATAGAAAACAAATCCGGCAGTCGCAAAAAGCCAACTCAAATCCATGTCAATATCAAAAAGAGCCAAAAGATATAACGGCGCTGTTATTGCCCAAAGAATAAGACCTATCAACTCTATCAATGCAGATATACCAAGCAATCTGGGCATGTTTATCGGTACGCTTCCCATCGTCTTTTTTGTTCGGGCGTTGACCGATACATAGTGTAACAGGTTCTTCTTTTTTTGATGATAACTGTAGAGCCACACCGGTAAATACGCGGCTTTCCATTGCTCGCCCTTGACGTTCAAGTCCTCGCGCGTCCAGCGAACGCCACGGTCATACTCTTTCAAAGTGTCATTCGCTCTATGCCTTGCAATATCTTTTGTTTGCGTTTGAACAACACCTTTCAACGCATCAATATTGGTGTCGCGCTTTTCAGACGTGAAGCCCTTTAAATAATTGGCGTTCCACTTCACGCTGTTTTCAATGTCAAACGGCATGATAGCATTGATTACATTGTTCGTTTTGTCCGACGCCTTTTTGTTTAATTTATCGGCGCTCGCTTCAACGGTCAATCCATCTACAATAATATCAAATTCTCGTTCAACATCATACAGGTCGGCGTCATAAAGGGTTTGTTTATTTTTTCCTTCGCCGCGCGTATATCTGCGTGTTTGGCGTTCGCCCTGACCAGAGAGGTTTGCGCTCGCATTG
>Ga0099364_10008256_pt1 | contig 14676 bp, 12 predicted proteins | sample TergutTh196P3_FD_73070 | JGI IMG/M metagenome (GOLD analysis project Ga0099364, IMG submission 73070) | Microcerotermes parvus P3 segment gut microbial communities from Pointe-Noire, Republic of the Congo - Th196 P3 | ecosystem: Host-associated > Arthropoda: Insects > Digestive system > Gut ... | reverse complement strand
GGGTTGACCACCCCAAACCCCGTCGGGATTCGCGCACATGTCGCTCATCCCTTCCGCTTCGCGGCGCTGCGTTACCGCAGCGTTAGCAACTGACACTTTTGACTTCTTGTTTTAAATTGATGCCTTTGAGGTGTCAGTTACTACTCCCCAAAGATTGAATGGTTTCAGTTTGGTGACTATACTGTAAACATGGAAGCTGCGTGGCTTGGACCAGGCATAATTGGATGCTTTATAATTATGGACTGTTCCATATCATAAAACTTGCATGAATGACTTGTGAGTCAATGTTTTGCGGGGGAGGGTTAGCATGGATCAAAAGACAAAAATCATCATCATCGGCGGTGGCCCGGCCGGTTATGTCGCGGCAATCCGGGGAGCCCAGCTTGGCGCCGAGGTGTGTCTGGTCGAAAGAACCTCTTTAGGCGGAACTTGCCTGAATGTGGGTTGTGTACCGACAAAAGTTCTGCTTCATGCAGGAGAGTACTACCATCGAGCCGTCTCCGCGACGGTTCCCGGCATAATGACGACGGCGAAGCTTGACTGGCCTTCTGTAATCGCCCATAAAGACGACGTCGTAAAACGTATGACCGGCGGCGTTACACAATTGCTGCAGCATTACCAGGTTCAGGTCCTTGACGGAGATGCGGAGCTTTTACCCGGTCCTCTTGTGCGGGTAGGAGGGGAAACCCTTTCTGCTGACGCGGTTATCCTTGCCGTGGGATCTGTCAATACACAGCTCCGTTTTTCCGGCAGTGAACTGAGCGGCGTCATCGACAGTACAGCCGCGCTTTCTTTGCCGGAGCTTCCCGGAGCAATCGCCATCGTTGGAGGCGGCGTTATAGGCGTGGAATTTGCCACACTTTTTGCGTACCTGGGCGCAGATGTGACGATTGTGGAGATGATGCCCGAAATCCTGCCGACTTTTGACAGAGAAATTGCCGGTATGCTTCGTGAAAAATTAAGCGCATCAGGTATCAGGACTGTGTTACGTACGCAGCTGACCGATGTGAAGAAAGTAAAAAATCAATTGGCGGTGCATATCGAAACGGAAGGTCATGCAGAAGAGCTTACAGTAGATAAGCTGCTCGTCGCCGTTGGCCGTCGGCCAAACACCGCTGATCTAGGACTGGAAAAGCTCGGCGTCAGTATGGATCGCGGCGCGATACTGGTAAACGAAGAATATCAGACCAATATCGCCGGTTTATATGCAGTGGGCGATTGTAATGCCAAGTTGATGTTAGCGCATGCAGCTATGGATCAGGGGATAAGCGCCGTAGAAAACATCATGGGGGTGCAAAGCGGCAGCCGACATAAGAATATTCCAAGTTGCGTATACAGTTCTCCCGAGATTGCCTGCGTGGGCATGACAGAGGAACAGATTCGGGAAAAGGGTATTCCTTATGAAACAGGGCGCTTCAGCATGAGCGGAAACGGAAAAGCCATCATCGAAGGCAGCGAAGGGTTCGTCAAGATTCTCGCCGATAAAGCCTTTGGAGAAGTGCTGGGTATCCACATCATTGGACCAAAAGTCACTGAAATGATTGGTGAGGCGACGATCTGTATGGATATGGAAGGGACTGTGGACGACATCGCCCATGCAGTCCATGCGCATCCGACAGTAAGTGAATCCGTATGGGAAGCGGCAAGGGCGTTTAATAAAAAGGCGATCCATGGCATGTGATTTCCTGTCAGGACGATCGAATTGATACAATCTCTGCGATCTTACACAGATTTTACATTCTTCATACTATTTACTGATATTTTACATTGCTTCAACTTGATACTGTTGAGTTGAAAAAAATGAAAAGAAAGAAGAAATGGTAAGGAGAATGAAGATGAAAAAGAAAAAGTTGTTGATATTGATTTCCCTGATGGCAGCGTTCATGCTGTTGATCACGGCCTGCGGCGGCGGAAGCAGTGCGGCGGGGGCAAGTAATGGAACAAGCCAATCCGGGAATGCTTCTCAGAATCCGGCGAGCCAGGCGCAACCAAACGCTATGCAGACAGGCGCTTCCAACTTTGACACAACAAAAAACATTTCAGTAATCACGCGGGAAGACGGCAGCGGCACGAAGTCCGCGTTTATGGAGATTATCGGCCTGAAAGGCAGCGCAGACCCGGCAAACGTCATTATCCAGACCAGTACCGCCGGTGTACTGACCGAAGTAAAGGGCAATCCGGCGGCAATCGCATATGAAAGCCTTGGCTATGTGACGGAGGAAGTCAAAATGCTCAAGGTGGAAGGCGTCGAGGCGACGACGGACAATATCAAGAACGGCGCCTACAAGATCTCCCGGCATTTGTCTGTCGTATACAAAGAAGCCGCTCTGGACGATGATGTGAACAAGGCGTTTTTTACTTTTCTTCAGTCAAGCGACGCACAAAGGATCATAACGGAGGAAGGCTATGTCGCGCTTGCTGACGGCACGCAGCCCTACACGATCAACGGTTCATTATCCGGGAGTATCGATATCAGCGGTTCCACCTCTCTTCAACCTCTGATGACCGAGCTGGCGACGGCGTTTGAAGCGCTCCAGCAAAGCATAAGCGTTAGCGTTAGCGGCGGCGGCAGCGGTACCGGATATCAAAACGCGGAGGAAGCGGTGTCCGCCTTCGGTATGATCAGCGAAGAATTTAGCCTGGAAAAAGCCCCTTCCTGTACCCACCATGTGATATGCAAAGATGGTATCGCGGTAATCGTACATAAGGATAATCCACTGGAAAGCATTTCAATGGATGAGCTGAAAGAGATTTATGATGTGAACGAGGAAGCAGGTGCAATGGGCAAATGGAACGCCTTGATCAAATAAGCAGTCCAGCAGGGCGGAAGAGGGCGTCTTCCGCCCTCTTTCAATATAAATATTCATTCGTAAATGTACGGGATGCGTTCATGCGCGGCGTTTTTCTGCTTTGTGCTATTTTTTCCTTATTTGCCCTCGGCTGTATTTGCGTGTTCCTTTTCGCGAATGGGGCGCCTTTTATCGGAAAGATCGGTTTTGCTAATTTTTTCGGAACAAAGTGGAATATAAACGAAGGCGCCTACGGCATTCTTCCGATGATTGCAGCATCCCTGCTTGTTACGGCATTGGCGACGGCAATCGGCGTCATGATTGGGCTGTGTACGGCAATCAGCTTATACAAGTTTTGTCCGGCCAAGGCTGTACCCATGATTCGCCAGGTTATCAATCTTCTGGCAGGCATACCCTCCGTCATCTATGGCCTGTTTGGCATGATCCTCATCGTTCCTTATCTACGGGATTATGTATCGCCGGACGGCGTCGGATACGGTATACTAGCCGCAAGCCTTGTGTTGTCAATCATGGTATTGCCGACGATCGTCAGCGTCAGTCTTGACGCGCTGAACGCCGTACCGAAATCCTACTTCGAAGGCGCGCTTGCTTTGGGCGCGACGGAAGCCCAGAGCGTGTTCAGGCTCATGATACCCGCCGCCAAAAGCGGCATAAGTGCCGCTGTCGTATTGTCTGTCGGCCGTACGATCGGAGAGACAATGGCGGTCATCATGGTTATCGGCGGATCGCCGGTGATGCCGAGAAGCCTTTTTCAATCCGTCCGGACACTCACGGCAAATATCGCCATGGGGGCGACCGAGCTCCGGGGCGACGCCGCCACCGCGCTGGTATCCACAGGCGTAGTATTGTTTTTCTTTACCTTGCTACTCAACGCAGGCTTCTCCTTGTTGAAAGGAGGGCGCGAAAAGTGATAGAAAAGGCACATCAAAGAGAGATGCGCAAATATGCCGTTTTGCAATACCTGACGCAGGGAGCGCTTGCGCTCAGTCTTGCCTCCCTTGCCGCCATTCTCTTTTTTATTCTCTCCCGTGGTTTGCCCCATATCCACTGGCAGCTTTTATTCGGGGATTACGGAAAATATCCCTCGATTAAACCGGCTTTGGCGGGCACGGCCTACTTGATCTGCATTTCCGTCACGATTGCCGCGCCCATTGGCATCGGCTGTGCTGTATTTCTGACCGAGTACACCAACGCCAAGAGCAGATGGATCGAGCTTGTGCGCGTGGCAGTCGAAACCTTGGCCGGCATTCCGTCCATTGTCTATGGCATTTTCGGCTATCTTGTTTTTGTCATTGCCCTTGGTTTCAAGTACTCGCTCCTTGGAGGCGGGCTCACACTGGCGATCATGATCCTGCCGGTGATCGTTCGTTCGACAGAAGAAAGCCTGCATGCCGTACCCCGCGCGCTTCGGGAAGGCAGTTTCGCCCTCGGCTCGTCAAAGGTCAGGACGATTTTTTCAGTGGTGCTACCCTGCGCGGCTAGCGGTATCGTAACCTCTCTGATTCTTGCTATCGGTCGCGTGATCTCCGAAAGCGCGGTCCTGATTCTGACCATCGGTATGGTCGTGAACAAAATGCCGAATGGCTTTGCCTCCCCGGGTACGAGTCTCGCTTTGGATGTGTATTATTTCGGCTCCCACGGTTACCCGGAGCAAGCGGCTGCCACGGCTGTGGTGCTGCTTTTATTAGTCGTGTCGATCAATATCGCGGCGACAGGGATAGGCATGCTATACGGCAAGGGAGAACTTGTTGATGGATAATGTGAAAATGTATACGATTTGTATTCGCGATTGTGATCTGTTTTATGGTGATTTTCACGCTTTAAAAAACCTGAATATTACCATGGAGGAACACGAAGTCACCGCCCTGATCGGACCCTCCGGCTGCGGGAAGAGTACCTTTATCAAAACGCTGAATCGAATGAACGACCTTGTTGAGGACTGTCGTATCACAGGCGAGATTTTTATCGGGGATGAGAATATCTATGACAAAAGTACAGATGTCAATATGCTGCGCAAAAATGTGGGTATGGTGTTTCAAAAACCCAATCCTTTTCCGATGAGCATTTATGACAATGTAGCATTTGCGCCGCGTACTTTCGGAATCCGGAAAAAAAGCGAGTTGGACGAAATCGTGGAGCGTTCGATCCAGCAGGCGGGGCTTTGGACGGAAGTGCGGGATCGCCTGAGAAAAAGCGCAATGGGCTTGTCTGGCGGGCAGCAGCAAAGGCTCTGTATAGCCCGCGCCCTGGCAGCCGATCCGAAGATCCTGCTCATGGACGAGCCGACAAGCGCCCTCGATCCGATTTCCACCGGAATCATTGAAGATTTGATCAACGAACTGAAATTGTATTTCACCATTATCATCGTGACCCACAATATGCAGCAGGCCATGCGCATATCTGACAAAACCGCGTTCTTTCTTCTGGGTGAAATCGTCGAATATGACCGGACTGAGGTGATTTTCTCCGGACCGAAGGATAAACGAACCGAAAACTATATAACCGGACGCTTCGGCTAACATGGTGCGGACGGCGGACTGCCGGACGCCGGCTATCGGAAGGTATTTTTATTTGAAAGGAAAAGAGGTATACTTATGTTTATTCGATCCCGATATGAAGAAGAACTCAAGCACGTTTTCGATAGCCTGATTCAAATGTGCCGCCACATCGAAACAGCCATAGAGAAAAGCATTAAGGCGCTGACAGACCGGGATCTCGGTTTAGCGCGAGAGGTTTGCGATGATGATAAACTCATTGACAAAATGGAGCGGGACATCGAACAATCCTGCTTGCGAATCCTGCTTATGGAGCACCCGGTTGCAAACGATTTTCATGAAGTTTCCGCAGCGTTGAAAATGATCACCGACCTGGAGCGTATAGGGGATCAGGCGCGAGATATTGCCGAGATAACTACGCAGTTCGGTGATGAAGAATACATTGATAAGCTGGAGAATATCTCGCAGATGGCGATGATTGCCATTCAGATGGTAAAAGATGGTGTGCAGGCGTACATCAACCACGACCTTGCCCTTGCCCGTTCTCTGGACAGGACGGATGATAAAGTGGACGATTTGTTTCTCATCGTGATGCGCGACCTGACTGCGCTGATTAAGAAGAAACCGGATAATGCTGAGCAGGCAATCCTGTTTATGATGATCACAAAATACCTGGAACGCATCGGCGATCATGCGGTAAACATCGGAGAATGGGTCGAATTCGCGATAACCGGTGAGCGCCCTATACAGGAACGCTATAGCCGTCTTTGAACCTGATCCGGTGGAGGAGAGATAGATGAAACAACGAATCTATGCGGTTGAGGATGACGCCGCGCTGCAGGATCTCTATACCTATACGCTGGAAAATGAGTTTGACTGCTGCTGCTTCAGCGACGGAGACACATTTTTTGCTGCGCTTTCTACAGATATGCCGGATTTGGTTCTGCTGGACATTATGCTGCCGGGGGCCGACGGTTTCGCGATACTAGCCCGTTTGAAAGCCGACAAAGCGACGGCGCATATTCCTGTTATTATGGTATCGGCGAAAGGCGAAGAGATAGCGAAAGTAAAAGGGCTGAACATGGGCGCGGACGATTATGTGGCAAAGCCTTTCGGCGTCCTGGAGTTTGTGGCGCGTATCAAGGCGAATCTACGCAAAAACAGCATGACAGCTACCGAAAGCATCAAGCATAAAGACCTCGTTATCGATCTGTCCAAACATGAAATCCAGGCGAATGGCAGATCTGTGCAAACAACATTGAAAGAGTACAACCTGCTGTGCCTGCTTTGCCGTAATAAGGATAAAGTACAGGATCGGGAGAGTATTTTTAGCGCCGTGTGGGGGGAGAATTATTTCGGTGAAACCCGAACCCTGGATATTCACATTAAAGAGTTGAGACGGAAACTCGCCGAAGCGGAAAGCGAGGTTGCCATCAAGACGATCCGAGGGGTAGGGTATATGCTGACATGAAGAAACGATTGTTTTTATCCGCCATACTCATTCTGGCCATGGGCCTGCTCAGCTTCTTTATGGCAAGCATACGCATTACCCGGACGAATAATCAGAATCTTGCCAGAGATATGGTGATCGAAGCGGCGACGATTTGTGCGGACTTGTATCAGGAAAGCAGCGAGCTGGCTTCCTTCGTCCAGGCAGGCAACGAGACGCGCATTACCGTTATTTCGCCGGAGGGCGCGGTCCTGGCGGACAGCAGGCCGCTGGACATGGCTACTCTTGAGAATCATTTGGACCGGCCGGAAATCCGTGCAGCCGCCGACGGGTCCCCGGCAGCTTTTGTCCGCTATTCGGACAGCGTGGGGATAAACTACATATATTATGCCCTGAAAGTCCCCAGCGATGACAGTTATGTTTTTATCCGGACGGCAGTGCCTGTCGCTAAAATCGATCTGTATTTGACGCAATCCCTGCCGGTGCTTGTATTTCTGCTCATCGCAGTCGCCGCGCTTTGCTTCATTTTGACGCGCGCTACGATTATCAGAATCACCAAACCCTTTGCCTCTGTCGAACAGAAACTGCGCTTGCTTTCAAGCGGTGAATATTCGCCGGAACCGGCAGCAGACAGCTATGAGGAGATCGATACCATCCTGCGTCGAATCAATGAAATCGCAGGGATCCTGCAGAAAAGCCTGTCTTCTTTACAGGAAGAAAAAAGCAAGCTGAATTATATACTCAATTCTATCGGGGACGGGCTTTTCGTGGTGAACGATACGAAAAACATCATGCTGATTAATTCCGTCTCTCTTGCGATATTTGACGCCACACCGGATATACTCGGCAAGAAACTAAATTATTTGTCTTACGAAAAGGCATTGACCTTGGCTGTTGACGATTGTGTAATCCATGAAAAAAGCGCCTTTTTAGAGATGATGCTGAACGGCCGATGTTTCTTCGTCACGGTGAAGCGGCTCCCCGATACCAATCTGACGATGGTCGTCTTATCGGATATCACAGAAGCCAGAGATAACGCGAAGCGGAGAGAAGTGTTTTTCGCTAACGCTTCCCATGAGCTGAAAACACCGCTGACAGCGATTAAGGGCTTTAACGAACTCATGGCTATACAAAATCAGGATAACGAAGTTCGTAAATATATTGACGGTATCGCCAGGGAGACGGACCGGATGCTGACGCTCATCGACGATATGCTGAAACTCTCCGAACTGGAGAATACGCAGAATATCAACCCGGTTCCGGTATCTCTGGCTAACATGGCTGAAGAAGTCAGCGAAACCATGTCGGCGGCTATAGCGGAGAAATCCATACAATATGAGAATACTGGCGATGGGGTGGTATTGGCCGAGCCGGCGCATGTGTATGAGCTTATTAAGAACCTTGTGGAAAACGCCATACGTTACAATAGCCGGGGCGGCAGGGTTTCGGTGACTATAGAGAGCGACGGGAGGAGGACCCGGCTTTCTGTTTTCGATAACGGTATTGGGATCTCGCCCGAAGAGCAAACAAGGATTTTCGAACGGTTTTATCGCGTCGAAAAAAGCCGTTCCCAAAGAAACGGCGGTACAGGTTTGGGGCTTTCTATCGTTAAGCATATCTGCGCTTTATACAATTGGAACCTGTCGCTCAAAAGCAAGCCGGGTATAGGGACGGAAATCATCATCGAGTTTGAGACGCAGTCAAAGAGCGCGGCAAGCCTCACATAAATCTGGTTTTATGTTTCAGCACGTTCAGCGAGCTATCACGCCGGGGCGGGCAAATCCTTCCATAGGTCGGATTTGCTAATCCGCCCGTTCGCGTCCCTTTCCGTAACACTACAAAAAAGAAAGCCCATCTAAGGCTTTCTTTTTAGTAGCGGCGAGGGGACTCGCTCCGCTCGCTTACTTATGATCCAGCACGTTCAGCGAGCTATCACGCCGGGGCGGGCAAATCCTTCCATAGGTCGGATTTGCTAATCCGCCCGTTCGCGTCCCTTTCCGTTGTGCTACAAAAAAAGAAAGCCCATCGAAGGCTTTCTTTTTTAGTAGCGGCGAGGGGACTCGCTCCGCTCGCTTACTTATGATCCATCTCGTTCAGCGAGCTATCACGCCGGGGCGGGCAAATCCTTCCATAGGTCGGATTTGCTGATCCGCCCGTTCGAGTCCCTTTCCGTAACGCTATAAAAAAAGAAAGCCCATCGAAGGCTTTCTTTTTAGTAGCGGCGAGGGGACTCGAACCCTTGACCTGGCGGGTATGAACCGCATGCTCTAGCCAACTGAGCTACGCCGCCCTTATGCCATGCGAAAAGGAAACGCAGGCAAGCCCTATTATAATTAGAAAAGATAATACCGTCAAGGAGATTTTAAATATTCCATACTTTACGCTATACATAGCCGGGAGAAACTGTGTTATGATGAATTGATCACGGCAAAACACAGGAGGAAGCCGGCAGTATGGACAAACAACAGGATGAGATGGCGTGGGAAAAGCACCATTTGGAGCAAACGATTGCGCTGGCGGATAGCCAGTTGCAGCAGGCGATACGGGATAACGAGGGAAATCGAGGGGAACTATCCGCATTAAGGCAGGAAATGAGAGAAAATGCGGCGCATTCTCTGTCCGGCTTTTCGAGCAGCCAGGATTTCGAAGATCTTGTTGAAATAAGCCAATACAACAATCCCATTATACAGAAAATCGCAGACTATGAAACAGTGGAAAAGAAAATAACCGTATTGGAACGGTTGCTGGAGTCTCCCTACTTTGCCCGGATTGATTTTCTGTTTGAGGGAGACAGCGACAGTGAAAAAATCTATATCGGGCGGTCCTCGTTAATCCGGGATGACAGCTATGAAATCGTCGTCTATGACTGGCGCTCGCCCGTTGCGGGGCTCTTTTACCGCTTTACTGTAGGAGCGGCTTTTTATGACGCCCCCGTAGGGAGAGTCAGGGGAGAAGTGCAGCGTAAACGGCAGTATGAAATTCGCAAGGGAACGCTGGAATACTTTTTTGACGCGGAATTGCAAATCATCGATACTTTTCTGCGGGAGCTGCTTTCCCAAAATACTTCTCCGGCTATGAAAACCATTGTAGAAACGATACAGAAAGAACAGGATATCGTGATCCGCGATATGGAAAATGATTTGGTGATGGTCCAGGGCGCCGTAGGGAGCGGCAAGACTTCCATTGCCCTGCACAGGGCAGCCTATCTCATGTATCAGGGCCTGTCCTCCAAGCTGGCGGCGCACAATATCCTTGTACTATCGCCCAATACGCTCTTTGAACAATACATATCGCAGGTGTTGCCGGAACTGGGAGAAGAAAATGTCGTTTCCCTCGTTTTTGAAGAGATGTTAAGTTCGATTATCGGGCGCAAGGCGATTCAAAGCAGAAACCAGTATTTAGAAAAATGCCTCACGAACGCAATCGAGAAACGTTTGATGAAACAGAGCATGGAGTTGAAAACCTCATTTCTGTTTATGGAACTATTGGACAGGTTTGTCGAGGATATACCCTACAGGTGGATTGATTTTCATGATATCTATTATGGGAGCCAATGTATCGTAAAAAAGGAGACGCTTATCAAAAAGACCGGCGCCGCGGAGAAAGGCAGCCCCTTGCGCTTACGGCTGAAACTGCTGGAAGAGTATGTGATGGAATCAGCCGGAGAAATCCACAGAAGACTTGCCGATACAGTGGAATACGCCAGAATAAAAAAAGAAATGCGGGATTTAAGCGAGATCGACGTATATAGCTTGTACTTGAGGCTGATCGGCGACGAAGCGTATTTCTATCAATTAGCGGAAGGGCTGCCATTGCCTGCCTATACTGAGGACATTCTCCGGTATACAAAGGAAAAGCTGTCATACAGAATGCCGGCGTATGACGACGCCGCGGTCCTTGCCTTTTTGCAGCTAAGGCTGGCGGATGTGGATAGATACAAGAATATCAAACAAGTGGTCATCGATGAAGCACAGGATTATTACCCCTTGCATTACGCGATATGCGGGCGCTTGTTTACCAATGCCAAATACACTGTTTTGGGCGACTTCAATCAGACGATTGAGAAAAAGGAGGACATTTCCTTCTATCAACAGATTGACCGGATTCTCGGTAAGGAGAAATCCTCGCTTGTCGTCATGGACAAAAGCTTTCGCTGTACCAATGAGATTCTGCGGTTCAGTATGCAATTCATTACGCAGAAAGAGGAGATCAAGAGCTTCAACAGGAAGGGCGAAGAACCGGAAATACACGCCGCTTCCGATCAAGCCGCTCTTTGCCAAATGATTCGGGCAGAAGCCACGCTCTGCCAGGAAAAAGGCTACCAGTCCGTTGGTTTGCTTTGTAAAACAGAGAAAAATGCAAGGTCGTTATACAAACAGTTAAAGGACAGCATCGACATTCGCATGGTACACAGTGAAAGCGCGACAAAACTGCAGGGCTTGTTGGTCCTGCCTATCTATTTATCGAAAGGACTGGAGTTCGACGCAGTCCTGATATGTGACGCCAATCAGGAGAATTATCATACGGAGGAGGATCAAAAACTCCTGTATGTGGCGTGTACAAGAGCATTACACAGACTTAAGCTTTTCTATAAAGGAGAAGCCAGCCGCCTGCTGCGCACTGCCGGAATGGGAGAAGAATAATCGGCTATTTTTATACAAACAGCGATTTTTGTAGTATAATGCAGAAGAAATCTCCTTTAATCTGGATGGTTTCTTTTTGAAAAAAGGAAGCTGTTGCGATGAAAAAACACCACATCCCGGACATACTGACAGCCTCAAGGTTCCTCTTCGCAGCGATCATCATCGGGCTGACCATCGCAGGCGCTTCACCGGGCCGGGTGCTGGCCTTATTTGTCATAGGAGAATTGACGGACGCCATAGACGGGCCACTGGCTTTCCGCTGGCCTTATCCGGATGAACTGGAAAGACGTCTCTGGTGGCGTGTGAATAAAGTGTTCTTTGATATCGCTGCGGATATGACCCTGGGGATCGCGACACTGCTCTATGTGGCGCGGCACACCTATCCTTTTGGGAGAATCTTACTGGTTGGCGCCGTCGGCTTGGGGACGCTGTCACAGATTCTGGTACTGCGCGTATTTCCGCCGCAAGAAAGGTCAGGATTCACCAGATGGTTTATTCTGCTGAGACGGGGTATGCTCTATATTCCGACGATCGCGGCGACGGTGATTATGCTCCTGCTAAAAGCTACGGTTCCCGGAGAATTAACTTGGGATGCGATTAACGGTTCTTTGCCATTTAAAGCATGGGTGGGGACCGGCTTGGCGGTTGGGGTGCTTGCGTATTATTTAAAGTGGGACAGAGTCATCGGCGTTGAAAAAAAACGGAAGGAAGACCAGGGCGGCTTTCAAAAGAAAGCGCTGCCTGAGGATAGCCCATGAACAGTAACAGTTGTAATAGGAAATCCGCATGGGAATACCCGACGATGCGTGTTATAACAGTTTTTAATGAGAGGCGTGTGGAAATTGGCGAATCCTGTCAATGACTTTACCAGGCTAGCAATGGGGTTCTCAAGAATCGAACGCAGGCATAAACGATTTATCAACCAAAGTCTCGCGGCAAAAGGCGTGATCGGTATCCCCTATCCTTATATCATTGCGATTAAGAGAAACCCGGGTATCAATCAGGATCAGCTTGCGGATATTCAAGGCGTTGATAAAAGCCGAGTCGCCCGGATTGTCAGAAACATGGAGATTGCGGGTTATATATCCCGCGAACCGCATCCTGAGGACCGCAGGAATTATATGCTGAATCTAACGCAGGAAGGCGCGACGCTCTACGGATTGATTGTACAAATATCGCTTGAATGGGCGGAACGCATCAGCCGCGATATCAATCCTTCCGCGATCACGGACATGATCCGGACGATCGACAAAATCATTCAAAATCTCGACGGTTCGGTCTAAAGCGGGCTGCCGCCCCGCAACCCAAGTGAAGCGGCATCCCCTTGGAAAGATGATTTGATGGGGCTAACCGCCCCAAACCCCATCGGGATTCACGGCAAAGCCGCTCATCCCTGACCCTTCGCGACGCCGCGTTACCGCAGCGATAGCAACTGACACTTTTGACATCTTATTATATTTTGAGGCCTTGAAAGTGTCAGTTACTACCCTTCGACCGGCTGGGGATAAACAAAGATACGGCCTTCATAATTACACATGACTATTTTTTCATTGTCAAGCGAAACAATGTTATCCGGATTGAGAGGCACTTTGCCGCCGCCGTCGGGGGCGTCAATGACAAATTTAGGGATCGCAAATCCCGAGATGTTGCCGGTCAGGCCCCGGATTATTTCTATGCCTGTTTCTACTTTCGTCCTAAAGTGCTCGCTGCCTTCAAACAGATCGCACTGATAGATATAGTAGGGCCTGACTCTGGCTTGTACCAGCTTGAGCAGGAGTTCTTTCATGACGCCGATGGTATCGTTGACGCCTTTTAACAGCACCGTTTGGTTTCCCAGGGGGACGCCTGCGTCCGCGATGTCTGCGCAAGCCTTGCGGGATTGGCTGGTTAGCTCCAACGGATGGTTGAAATGCAGGTTCATCCATATAGGGTGGTACTTCTTAAGCATTTGCAGCAAAGCCGGTGTGATCCGCATGGGCATAACCGCAGGAATCCTCGTGCCGATCCGGATGATTTCTACATGCTCTATCGCTCTGAGTCTGGCGATACTATCTTCCAGGGCTTCATCGCTCATGGTGAGCGGGTCGCCGCCGGAGATCAATACATCCCGAATTTGCGGCATATCGGCAATGTATTGGATAGCCTTTTCTTTTTTGTCCGGACGGATCAGAAAATCTTCTTCGCCCACATGCCGTTTCCTGACACAATGCCGGCAGTACATCGCACACTGACGGGTAACGAGGAAGAGTACTCTGTCGGGATAACGGTGTACGATATGGGGAACGGGGCTGTTCTTTTCTTCGCTCAGGGGGTCTATCGCCTCCCATGGCTGCACGATGGTTTCCCGCAGGGAAGGGACAGCCTGTGTCCGCAACGGGCATTCCGGGTTATCCGGATCGATAAGGGAGGCAAAGTAGGGTGTGATTGCCATCCTGAAACGGCTGAGGCTCAGGGCGATATCTTCTTTATCTTTCTCGCTGAGCGAAAGAATTTCAGCAAGGGCTTCGACTGTGGTGATCCGGTTCGCGTACTGCCAATGCCAATCATTCCATTTCCGGCTGTCCGGCCTGATCCCAAAAAAGGAGAATACTTTTTCATTCATGCGGAATAGACCTCCCACGTCAGTTTACAAACAGTATCTCTTGATTGCGCAATCAAGAATTTCGCGTATGAGCGTTCTATACTCTACGCCGCAAAAAGCAGCCATAATCGGGAAGTCGCTATAGCCGGGCGCCAGCCCCGGCAAGGGATTGATTTCGAGAAAGTAGAGACGGCCTTCTGCGGACAGACGAAAATCAATACGCGCAAAGTCGCGACACGCCAAGGCCCGGTATATCGTTTTCGCCGTATCCTCCATTTCTTTCCGGAGTCCGGCGTCGATATCCGCGGGACATTCGTAGCGTACGTGCTGCAGGAAATTCTTTTTCGTCTCATAATCGTAGATTCCCCGGGAAATATCGTCAAATCGTATCTCCATCGGTGGAAAAACCCGAAGGGTATCTCCGTTACCCAAAATCCCGACGGTAAACTCTCTGCCGTGAATATACTCTTCGACGAGCATGTCCTGCTGATAGGCGGCTGTTTTTTCTTTTACCAGCCTTTGCAGTTCGCCGGGATCGGTTACAATCGAGTGCCGGGAAATGCCCTTACCGGATCCTTCCGTATTCGGCTTGACGATGACCGGGAAGGAAAGGCGGCTGTCTGTGGACGGCAAAGCGCCATCCACGACCTGGGACGCGGGCGTGCCGCCGCCATAGGGCGCCACAAGTCTTTTGGCT
>Ga0099364_10008255_pt1 | contig 14679 bp, 26 predicted proteins | sample TergutTh196P3_FD_73070 | JGI IMG/M metagenome (GOLD analysis project Ga0099364, IMG submission 73070) | Microcerotermes parvus P3 segment gut microbial communities from Pointe-Noire, Republic of the Congo - Th196 P3 | ecosystem: Host-associated > Arthropoda: Insects > Digestive system > Gut ... | reverse complement strand
AACCTGTGTAGATGTTGATTGCTAAATCGCCGTATTCGGCAGCTTTCCCGCTTGGTTTATAAATTGGTTTCATTTGTTTTCCTCCCATTTATCACATATTTTTGAAGATGGTATTTTCATATCGTAATATCTGCTGTTATAATTTACGCAACACGGATAGCTCCAGTTCGAATCCCATACATAATGAATGCAATCTCGACAAGCTATTTGTTTTGTATCATGTTCTGCACCGCCGAAGCTTCTCATTCCCGCTCCTCCCAAAAATCACAAGTATCATCATAACCCGTCCAATCGGTACAGTACTCGCTTTTATCGCAAACGCACACCCAACCATCTGAAATATTCTCGTGTTGGTGATAGCGACACGTGCCGCAGATTTGTTCTTTATTATTGTTCATTTTCGTTTCCCTCCATTTTTCTCGCATAAAGCGATTATTATTACTAACATTACAATTATCACAAGCATGAACACCCTGTCGAGTTTGAATGAGATTGAGTGACCGAACGTTCCGGCAAGAATCAGCTTGCACCAATCGGATATGCCGATGTAGCCTTTTTTCATTGCTTTACCCCTTTCGGTATTTTTTGAACAACGCTCCCATTTTGCGTGTAATGATGGTACGATATATAGTCAGCGTGTTCTTGCATCTTGAAAGCGGGTTTCTCGCATTTCGGGCAGTATAGCGAATAATGTATCGCCGCAGACTGCATTCCGCCTTTTGAACCTCTCATTCCGATACCTACTTAATACCGTGCAATTTCTCGAACTCAAGCACCTTTCTTATTGCAATATCCGCCTGTTCGTCCATTTTAGGATAGCCGGGCGACATTGCAATTTTGTAGTCCATATCTTCGCAAAGACGGTCATACTCATGCTTTTGTCGTTTATTCAAGCCTAAATGTTTAGCTTCGCATAGTTCGATTACATCATGTTTGCGGGATTGCTTACCGCATTTTTCGCAGATGTATAACGTTGCTGTTATCATTCCGTCACCTCCGTTTCGCTACGTTCGTAGTGGTCTTTGGTCATTCTGCGACACTCACTACAAGGGAACACATTGAATCTATGAGAATCTGTTTTTAACCATCTGCAGTCATCGCACGTCTCTACAAGCCGTGATTCGAGTTCAGCGATGTAGTCAAGTAGTGCGATAACATCATTTCGCGCCTGCGAGTATTGGTAGCCTTGAGGGAATTTGACGGTGTAATACTCCCTCAATTCGTTAAGCTGTTCTTTAGTCATTCTCTTCTACCTCCCCAAATTCGATTAATCCGCCTTGGTCATTTTTGTTGTCATACACTTCCCATGCCGAACTGTCATTGCTGTCCGTAAATTGTGCCATTTTGTAGCTGTCGGGGCTTACACATTCTTTTTCCTGCGCGGTATAGTTGTAGATGTGATAACCGCACGTGCCACACACTCGAGATTCGGTCATAGGTGGTTTACCTCCGCTTCAAACAGGTTGATTTGGTTCGGGTCGGGTTCTTCCGCGTCCGCGTAATCATCGCGTTCGCTGTCAATCTTTTCAATTTCGTAGTCGAACGTGACGAAACATGAATACTTGAACCTTTTACCGCAATTTTCACATTCTTCAATCTCGTTAAAAGCGTCTTCGTGTTCAGTCAAGTCCCGACCGTGGTTATGTTTGCAATGCGGACAGATTAACTCTTCATAGCTCATTATAATTTCCTCCTATACCGCCGCCTTTAGGTCGGCTTGATTTAATTTTGGTTTAGTTGCTGTTAGCTTTTTGAACTCGGATAAATTCGGCTTGACGGCTTTTTTCAACCATTGTTCAACAAATTTATTTACCTCTTTTGGCGGCGAACAATTGCTTTTCCCTAAATTTTGAATGAGTTTGCCGTCATTGCCCAATCTAACCGTGAAATACGGTTCGTTAGGTGTTTTTGCGTTCCTCAACCCGAAAATATTTCGCTTGCCCGTAGCACAATCGTCAATCCATTTTGTGAACTCTTTTGGAAGCTCACCGATGAGGTTCATTCTCTCGTCAATCCTGTCGGTGATTACCTTGTGCTTTTTGTCGAGTTTGCTTTTAAGTAACTCGTCTTCACGGGATTCGATTGCCGCAAAAACACCATCGAACCTCGTATACTTGCGTTTTGCAATCGGAATATTTTTGCTTTCGAGATATTTTAAAATCACCGATTGAGCGTTGTTTTTATTAATTGGGTTCAGATCACAATGACAATAATGAGCGAGTACACCGTTTGCTTGCTTGTTTTTACAAATGTTTTGGGTGACGTATTCGCTCCCATTGAAAAAGTGACGAATTGTATAATCAATTTTGTCAGTCTTCCAATTGTACTGCCACAATGTTATTGCAAGAACATCATCTAAAACCTCTGCATGATAATAAATTTTGTATTCTTTGTTTTTGTTGGTAAAAGTCGGCATTGGCGGCAACGGATACTTAATCAAATTTGAATATCTCATAAACTACACCTCAAACAAGCTGATTTGCTCAACAGTTGATTCTGTCGAATTGATGATTTTCCGCGGCTTCGAAATCGGTTTAGTTGTGCTTTCCGCATTGCCAATTGCCCCTTTTTCAATCCCGAAATAATCCCTGCACCATTTGAAATGCTGTTCCGGTTTTATTGCCGCCGCATTGCCGACTTTGAATTTTTTGCCCTTGTCGAAACAATATTCAAGACAGCCTTTGAGAGTCAGTTTCTTATCCGTTATGTTTTGTGCGATTTCCCCTGTGACAAGCGGTTTGATGTGTTCGACTGTGTCCTTTTCGATTGGAGTTTTAGGCTCATCAAAAATTTTTAATGCTTTTTCGATTTTTGTCTTGACTTCCACCTGTGCCTGTGATATAATGCTATTGTTAGTGGTATTCATACTTGATACCGTCCTTTCTTTGAAGCTATCCGACTGGCGGGTTGGGTAGCTTTTTTAATTTTAGAATAGCGTTAATTGACTGTATTCTTTGCATAATTCAACTTCTTTTTGCTGTGTTTGCGCTTCTCTCGTCAACCATACGGCGTTCATAACAATCGCATTTAATCGGTTTTCCAAGGCACTTTTCAGCCTCTTTTGCACGGTGTGGATTTTCGGTGTAATGCTCGCTTAGAATGCACTGACACCAATAGCCTTTCACAGCTTTTTTAATTTCGTGAATATATTTTTCATGCCAAAATCCGAATGTGCAATTTGAGCAGTTTTCAACTGTTTCATTAACAATTGTTTTCAATTAAATCACGCCCTTCCCGTAACCTTCCATAATTTGTTTATCGAGTGAATCTAAATCAAACGAAGAATCGTCAGTATGATTTGCTTTAGAAATAATACCTGCGTCAAGTAAATCATTTTTGGTTTTATGCCCGTCCTTTTTCCATTGCTTCAAAATCCCTATTGCATATCGTTCGGGAGTTGTCGTAAGATTGGTGCGTTTGCTTGAAATGGAAATTGCATATTGCCATAACGGATTTTTAACCGCTTCGGCGATTTCGGTTTTCGCGCCCGACAAACTAACTGTCTTTCTTTCTTTTTTTTGTTTGTTTTGTTCTACTATAATAGGTGTGTTAATCGTGTGTTGTTCGTCTGTTAATCGTCTGTTAATCGTGTGTTGTTCGTCTGTTAATCGTGTGTTGATTGTCTGTTGTTTTTCTAAAATGATATCTTGATAACTCCCGTAATTTACTAATGTTATTAAGGTTTTATTGCGTGTTTTTCGTGTGTTGATTTCCCCCGTTAGCGCGAGTTTTTTTAATGATGTGCGAATTTCTTGAATTGACAGCTTGTTTTTGAACGCCAAATCATCAAGAGTGGTTATAAATTGACCTGCATTTATTGTCAATCCTTGCCACTTTTTATCACTGTAATTCGCACACAACAACAGATGTAGAAACAGTTTGAAAGTATTTATGTCGGAATACCATTCCCATTCGAGAATTTTACGGTGAATTTTGATGTACCCATTCACACAATATCACCCCCTTTCATTCTTCCCAATACGGAAGCTTATAAATTTTAGCAATCTCTGCATTACAAACAATCGGACACACGTGATGCAAATAGTCAAATTCCGCTTGCGTAACGCTATGACAGTGCGTGTGGCATACCCCGCACAACGGCTGAATCCTCACGCCATTGTGGTTGATTTCGTCACGGTTTCGCCCCCGTCCGATTCTGTCCCAATGGTGAATGCCTTTGTAAGCGACTCCACCCTGCTCGTCAACCATTTCAACGGGTTTATTGCAAGCGCAACATTTCTTGTTCATCAAGCAAGCGTACACGTAATTTTCGGTGTGTGGTGCGTATTCGTGCAATGGTCGCTTTGTCGGAACATCGAACTCAAGGCAATGTTGCAATTTTTTGCATGGTTGCGGTTATTTTCGTTTCAATACCGCATATTTTTTCTTGAAGCGGCTCTATGACGGTTGCGTGTGAAGCGTTGGCGTTGAATCGGTTATCCTCCAACCTCTGCAATTCCTGCGCAAGCTTTTTGTACTCGTCTGTTTCTTCAAATCCAACAAAATGTGTCGATTTTTCGAGCAAGTCAAGCTGACCGTCAACATCTGTTTCCTCAATTGCTTTTTCAAGCGCGGTTATCTTTTCTTCCAAGCTATGCTGTTCTTTCTTCTTAGCTTCAATTGTGTTGGTGATATTTTGACCGTCAACGTTAATCTCGACGGCTTTGTTAGATTTTTCTTGATTAAAAGTTTCAACGGCATATTTAACTCTGTCGTAAAACTGCGCTTTCCATTGTTCGATGTCTCCCACATCAAATTCGCGGTTACACGTTGGACAAACTTCATCACCCGCCCACTCTGTCGGACCGTCATATTGTGAATTGCGATTATCATCATAGCTCTTTCTGAGCTTGTCGCGCTGCTCTTCGAGGTGGTGGATTTCGCTGTCCAATCCCGCAATCTTCTTTTTAAGCTCGGAAACCGATTCGCAATGTTCACGGCGCGTTCTTTTAAGCTCGTTGACTTTTTGATTATGCGCTTCTCTCTTTTCACCTAACTCTTGGTTGTGTGCATTACGAGCGATTACGATAGCAGTCTTATGCTCTTCAACCGCACGGTGAGCCGCACTGACAGCCTCATCTTTTGAGCCGTTCAACTGCGTTTCCAACCCTGACTTTTGCGCTCGCAACGACTTCAACACATTTTCAATCGCGGAAACATCGGTTGGCAAGTCGCCGGGGATTGCACGGTTCGCTTCATCGACACGCCCCGGAATCCCTGCAAGTGTTTCATTCGCCTTTTTCAACAGCGGCTTGTATTTTGCTCTAACCTCGTCAACGGTGTAGTGATTGACACCATCGGGTTTGACTGCAGCGGCTGTGAATGCCGCTAAATCCCCGTGTCTTTGCGCTATGTCGTAGTCGCTTCTATCGTCCAAATCCGCAAGCGAAAACAGCATTGCACGACGTTGTTTCATGTCAAGATTCCGTGCGAAATAGCCGGGCGAAGTCGAGCATTTCATTTCCCGTTCGTCGCCGATTAAATCCGCAATCCGCTTGTTAAATTCCGAAGTCGTAACAGGTGTATCATCAATGTAAAGCGGAAATTCATTGCTTTTAAAAACCGATTCAGCTGTGCCGCGTTTTGCTCCCCACTTTTCGACCATTTCACGGCGCAACTTCACCGAGCCTTTCGGCAGAATAAACACACCCTCAACCGAAGTAGTCAGCCTGTGGAGCGGCTTGCCATCCCTACCGTTCGGCTTCGGCGAGAAGTTGGGAGTAGCAGCCGCATTCGTGCCGAAAATAAGCCAGTGATAAGCGTTGGCGATTGTCGTTTTCCCGGTGTCGTTGTCGCCGATGATTTCAGCGTTACTGCCGTTTGGCTCGAACAAAAGCTCTTGCACACCGCCGAAGTTTCTGATTTCCAAAGATTTTAAATTCATGTTTGTACCCCATTTCAAAATTTTTTAATTAATGCTTGACAAGACATTTTAGTTGTGATATAATGAGGGTGTCTTGGTAGGGACGTTCGCTTCGGCGGCGTCTCTTTCCTCATTATATCGCTTAGCAATGACTTGTTCGACTATTAACGCTCGAATATATTCGGGAGTCATAAATTCGTCGTTCAATCCGCCCTTGAGAGCGATGATTTTGTTCCATTTTGCCATAGCAGCCGCCCTTTGTCGGCTGTCGGTTTCCCTTGCCCTTTCTTAATCAAACCTAAACTCCCACAGCCCCACTATACCGAGGCTTGCAATCCCCGCGGGAATAAACACCCACGGCTCGCGGACTTTTCCATCAAACACCATTGTCATTAATACGAGCAATCCGATTATGCCTGTTATAGTTGCTGTTGCCGCTGCTTTGCGGCGGTTTGCTGTTAGGGTCGCTATTAGGATTTTTATGTGGTTCATGTGGGTGTCCTTTCGTTTAATGCCGCCCCGTAGCGGTGATAATGCACAAATGCCTCTTTTGGAATTTTGCAACGAGAGCCTACCATATATGCCCATGGTAGCGTACCCGCTTTACAGGCGCAGTTTATATTGTGTGTCCCGCACCCCAAAAACGTGGCTACATCTGCGGGAATAAGCATTTCTTTGTCGATTTGCTCAATTTCTTTAAGTGTCACGGCTCACACCTCCCCGTTAATATAGGAACTTCTTCCAAGTAGCGCATCGGTTGTTGTACCGAATATATCGGCTAATTCTGACAATCTCGCCGTTGTCGGGTCGAGGTGACCTTTTTCGTACTTTGACAGCAAAGTACGCTCGACCTCCAGCTTATTGGCAAGTTCTTCCTGTGTCATACCCGCCTTTTCTCGATATTTTTTTAAATTTTGTGCTAAAATCGACATTTTTTTACATTTCCCCCCTTGACTTTTAATTTATTTTGCTTTATAATGGAATGTGAACATATTCACGCTATTTGTTGCCACGCGTTCTACACCCGTTGTTGTGCGGCTTTGCAAGTGACTATATTCACATTATAATCTCATCAATGAGTTTTGTCAAGGCTTTTTAGCAAAAAATATCTCAAAAATGAGATATTTGTAAGGTTTCACAAAAATAAATTAATCAACGGTGGAATTTTTATGAATATTGTACAAATAGCCTACTATTCACTTCTTGTGCGGAGTTGAAAATAAAAACAACCCCGCTAAAGCGGGGGAGGGGATTTTATGTTTTTTGAAAAATTTAAACATCTGTCAAAAGAAAATGGCATAAGCGTTAATGCCGTAGCCAAAGAGTTAAATTTATCATCGGGAAGTGTTACAGCATGGAAAAACGGAACGAACCCTAACGCGAACACGGTTAGCAGAATAGCGCAATTTTTCGGTGTATCCGACAAATATTTACTTGGTTTAACAGATGACCCTATGCCAAGCGAAGCGCAAGCAATCCCAGCAATCCCAGCAACGGATAAACAACTTAAATTCGCCTTGTTCGGAGACCCCGAAATGGACGATGACATCCTTGAGGACATTAAGGCTATAGCCAAAGTCCACGCCGAAAGAAAGAAGAAAAGGACGGAATAGCAACATGACTGACGTTGAAAAAATATACATTGAGTTAAATAATCGCGAAATAGACACTTTTAATATTACATTGCGTAATATTAAGTCCGCTTCTTATTGCGATGAAGATGGTTGTTGTTCTGTTGCGGTTGATGAAAATCAAATTAAAACACCGGAGGAATTTAAAGTCGTATTGCTTCATGAACAAGGGCATTGCGAAACCAACTCTTTTTATGGTGTGCATACTCATGATTTGGAACGAGCGAGGCTTGAATTTCGCGCCGACCGTTATGTAGCTGAAACAAAAATAACAAAATGTGCAATAGACAAGGCACATCAAAAAGAGGGGTTGATCGAAGTATGGGAATTTGCGGAATATTTTGGTGTGACCGTTGAGTACATGAAGCGGCTTATGGGTATTCATTTTCAAATGGAGTTTATGGATTAAGTTAAAATCCTGAATTGTAAGAAAAACGGCTAAATATAACCCTGCTCGTGCAGGTTAAAAAAACGCCCAACGGGCGATTGAAAGGATAACTACAATGGCGACGAAATTTTACTCAAAAGAAAATCTTAATGAAAAAGTTCCGCAAAAAAATATTGTCTTTATTGAAAAAGACCGGTGTCGTTTATGAGAACGATGTTCCGGAAAGTATTTTGGGAAGTACTGTTTTATGGGGGATAAACAATTGTGTTATATGTACGCAGAGCGATATGATATATTTCTGCAATACACATGGTATGCCTTTTAACAAGCGTGTTTTGTATAAAAACATATCGTCGGTTGTAATTTTAGCTTCGGGAATTATTGCAAAATTTGAAATAATTATAGGCAACGCCGAAAAAATGTTGGTGGAGGTTCTTGGTGAAACAGTTGAAATTCAAAAAATGGTTGATTATATCGAATCTAAAATTACGCAGAATCAGACAAGCAATCCCGCTTTTAGCCAAGCCGACGAAATAACCAAATTCAAAAAACTTCTTGATGACGGCATAATTACCGTTGAGGAATTTAACTTAAAAAAGAGACACCTTTTAGAAATCTAAAAACCGCCCAAACGGGCAGAAAAGAGGAAATTTCATGGCATTAATTAATTGCAAAGAGTGCGAAAAGCAAATATCGGACAAGGCTGAGGCTTGTCCTGATTGCGGATGCCCTTTTAAAGAACAACAATCGGCGGAAACCGCAGAAACACCAATCATTTGCGATAATTGCAAAACGCAAAACGATGTTGACATGGTATTTTGTCAAAATTGCGGAACTACGCTTGCTAAAAATGCAACCCCTATATCACATAAAACCCCTATAGCGCATAGCATTATAATGGCAGGAGTGAGCATCTCGGCTTTAATGATAGTTTTGGGTGTCTTCACAATGATAGTAGCCCTTTCCCTGTTTACTTATGCGGACGAAATTCCTTTTGCCATTGCCGGCGGAATCGCTTTGCTCGTATCCGGAGCTTTATCATTGTTTTTGGCACACATCATCAAAAATCTCATCCATGGCTACGGAATCATTGTTGCTCATCATGAAAGAAGAGGAGGCGAAATAGAAAAATGAATTGCCTAAACTGTAAAAGGAAAATTAATGATAATATAAATTTTTGCCCTTATTGTCAAGCGAATTTAACACAAAGTTTGCGTCCGGACAAACCGGAAAACTCGGATTCTATGGCGATTAAAAAGCACAAAACTCCTAAAGGCTGTATCATTGCGGTAGTGATATGGCTTGCCGTGTTAGCTGTTGTCGTTGGTGGTGTAGTGTTTTTTGCTTTGAGAGACAAGAACGAAAAGAACGCTCGAATTGAATACATAAATTGTTTGAACGGTTTTAACTATTCTGTTATCGACAGCGCAAACAAAGCGGAAGATTTTGGAAGTCTTGTTAGAGATGTTTGGTATAACACTATATACGAGATACGCGACAGCAGAACAAACAAATATACATTGAAATCAAGAACGGGGTTGACTTTTAATGACAGTTTTAACGATTCTTTGGCGAGGCTGTATGAAGACGAGAATGTAATAGAAATTGTAGGGCTGCTAAAAGAATGTCAAGATTTAGTCAACGAGTGGTATTTATTGTTGCAAAACCCCGATGACGAATTTAAGGAATGCTTTGCGTTGGTGAACTCATTGTATGATGATTATATGCGTTTAACAAATCTTGTAATCAGCCCTTCGGGTAGTTTGCAATCGTATACGAATGAATTTAACACTACGAGAGATGGTTTACTTGAAAAGTATAAAAAGCTTGATTTGCTGATTCCGAGTGAATGATGATGTGCGGAGTCTGTTTACAATTAACAATAAAGGCAGGGGGACAAATAATGATTTGGGTGTTTATAATCGTGTGCTTTATAATTTCGGCATTCTACATTTCGATTGTTGTTGTAAATTGTAAAAAGCATGGCAGTTTTTCTAATTGGGTTTCTTTCTATAATCAATGTCAAAAAGAAGCAGAAATTGAATTAGAAAATATAAAAAAAGAGCGTGATAAGCAAAGCGTTTTTTTAAAAGAGCCAACTGTAGTTGACTTAGAGATAAATTCAGATGATATAAAAAAAGAAATGATTGATAACCACCCTTGGTTCGCGGAATTAGTTGAAAGCAATCAACGCACTTTGGAACAGGGTGACAAGCTCAACGATGCGTATAATGAATTTAAAATTAACAAAAACTATGAAGATGTAATAGCCGCTTATGAAGAAATTTTATTAGATGATGATTCAAAAATGATTGGAACAGTTCACTCAATAAGACTTGCCGAGTTTTATATAGCCACCAACCAGCACGATAAAGCATGGGGATATTTAAACAAACTCGCGTTGCAAACCTATGGTCTGATAGATAAAATAAGGCGGACACAGCACAAAATACTAAAAAAGGAAAAGAAATATACCGAGGCTCTCTTGTTTTTGATGTATTATTATATGCACAAAAATAAACGTAACGGCATATTCCAAGAAAGTATGTTTAGGAAAGATGCGAATGTTTTGTTTAAAAAAATAGGTCTTGACGTTGATTGTGTTGACCAAATTACGACAGTGATGAGAACGCAAATCGGTGATAATATATATGACGAAGATATATTAAGAGATGATTTGAGTATTATCCTCAAAAATATATGAAAAATAAATGTAACTAAGCAAAAGAGCGGGAGGATAAACAAAATGGCTAAATGTAAAATATGCGGTAAAAGGGGTTTATTGCTAAAGGTAGACTCCGATAAAAAATGCTCATTGTGTAAATTCAGCGAAGAAGAGAGGGATTTGCGTTTGCTGATTGAACAACAACAGCAAGTGTTGAAATCATTAGAAGATAAAAATAAGTGTTTAGAACTCGAATACAATAAAAATTCTATTGAAATTGCAAAGAAATTAGAAATTGAACATAATAAAGCTTCTATTGAAATTGCAAAGAAAAACGACCAAGCAAAAATCGAATATGATGAGGCGATAGCAAAAATACTGAAATTAGAAGACGAACGCCAAGAGATTTTGCTCGAAATGAAGCAAGAAGCGAAAAGAGAAATTCTTGCCGAAAATAACGAAAAATTATATGAAATTCATGAAAAAATTGCGCTTCAACAAAAGCACCAAACTGAAACGCAAGAAGAGTTGACAAAACTTCAGAAAGAACGAAATACAATTCAAACAAAATTATACAAAGAGAAATCACAATACGAATGTTACAAAAAGGCTAATAAAGCATACTCAAAATCGGCGTGTATATTAAGCGAGGTCGAAATCGACCCTACAATTGAAATACCGCTACATTGCATGAATTTTAAAAAGCTAAGGAGCTTGTTTAACCACAATAAAAAACTTATACGAGATTGCTTGACAAAATACGAGTCCAGATATACTACTAAAACTAATTCCGCTCTTTATAAATTAATGGTGATAGCGTTGGAAGCCGAGCTACAAAATATATTGTACGCTATAAATTTTGGAAAACTTGATAAATCTATTTCGGCGGTAAAAGAGATGACCCAAAAATATTTAACTATAGCGATTCAAGGAAACCAAACAATAGCCCCAACGATGAAATCTTTTATATGTGAAATTGAGCATTTTTTCTTGGAGGCTGTCAAAATAGAATATGAATATTATGTGCAGAAAGAGCAAATAAAAGAAGAGCAACGCGCATTGCGCGAGCAAGCGCGCCAAGATGCAGAAGAAAAAAGGCTGTTAGAGGAAGAACGCAAGAAAATCGAAAAGGAAGAAAGCAAATATTTATCAGAAATCGAGAACATTTCAGAACAATTAAAAAATACAAACGAAGATTCTAAAATTCGGCAACTTGAGGAACGTCTTAAAGAATTAACTACTCAACTTAACGCAGTTATTGACAAAAAAGAGGAGATTATAAAGTTAAGCACTGGCAAAGCCGGGAACGTGTATATAATAAGCAATTTAGGGTCTTTTGGCGATAACGTATTCAAAATAGGAATGACACGTAGATTAAACCCGATTGAAAGAATAAATGAACTTGGTAGTGCAAGTGTTCCTTTTTCGTTTGATGTACATTGTTTTATTTTCTCGGACGATGCCGTAGGCTTAGAAAACACTTTACACAAAACATTGAATAACAAAAGAGTAAACAAAATTAATTTAAGAAAAGAATTTTTTAACGTATCAGTTGATGAGTTGGAAGAAATAGTATACAAAGTTCAACCGTCTGCAGAATTCAATAAAACTCTATTAGCGGAACAGTATCATCAAAGCCTTTCTGCTATTTATAATGAATAAAAACAACAAATTACGGATTTAAAGAGCGTTAAAATAAACAGAGAAACGCGGTGATATTATGCTGTGTATTAAATGTAAATCCCAAATCCCCGACAACTCGCTCTACTGTAACCTTTGCGGGAAAAAACAAACAGCGACAGCCGAAAAGAACACGAAATCACGCGGGAACGGTACGGGTTCGGTGTATAAGTTGCCCTCTGGTAAGTGGAGGGTAGCAGTTACGCTTGGCTATGACAGCGCAGGGAAGAGAGTGTACAAGACTAAGAGCGGGTTTAAGACGAAAAAGGAAGCGTTGGAGTATATACCGAAACTCTCCCAAAGTCGTGCAAAGAAAAAGACTATAACCATTTATGAAGCGTACAAAGCCATAGCCCCGAAACTCGACAAGCTGTCCGACAAACGGCGTAGCAGTTATAGCAAGTCGTATACTCGCATTAAGCACATAGAACACTGCAACGTAGACGAATTGGATTTATCGGATTTGCAAGCGGTCATTGATGACATAGATGGCGGTTACTATACAAAGCGGTATGTCAAAGATTTGCTCTCTAAAATATTCAATTACGCTTTTGCCGATGGTAAGGTTGATAGAAATCTTGTCCCGTATATAGAGCTTCCTCCGAACATTCCTCAAAAAGAAAAGACGGTTTTCTCAAAAGCGGAAGTTGACAAGTTATGGAAATCGTGGAATAACGGGAATAAGTTTGCGGGATATATTCTTGTTCTTATTTATTGCGGAATAAGAACAGGTGAATTATGGTCTATAAAGACCAATAGTGTCAATTTCGAAAAACACGTTATGTATGGCGGGATTAAGAACGCAAAAGGGAAGTACGCCCCTATATTCATCGTGTCAGAGATTGAGCCTGTAATCCAGCGTTTCGTGCGGGATAATCCGAACGGCACACTGTGGAATGAAAGCTCGGTGTCGTTTTATAAGAACTGGCGCGTGTTCAAAGAAGAAATGAAGTTCAGAAAAGAGTTAGAACCGTATTCGGGCAGACACACCTGTGCTACGATATTAGCAAAGGCGGGGCTTCCTGAAGCCGTGATAATGAACATTACCCGACACGAAAAGTATGACACTACGCTGAAATATACGCATATCGACATAGAGAGTACGCTGTCGAGAATGACGGAAGCACTTGAAAAAGAGCTATAGCAAAGTAGCAATAGGAGTAGTAATAAGGGGTTATTTTATACGATTTTACGTTACTTTTGTCGTGTAAAAATGCGGTTTTTTGCTGTTTAAGCCGCCCCGGAGGGGCGGGGTATTACACCCTAACTTTCAATAAAAATTCAAGCAATCTGCGCTTATCGTTTTCCGAAAGCATCCCTATTAACTTTTTATTGTTGAAAGCATCAGCAGAAAGTTCGTACGGAGTCCCTATATCAATGTATGACGGTTTGTCAAGCCCTGCCTGTTTCCATTCATATATCTTGAAAAGGTTTTTCTGTACTGCGTTGCTTTTATTTTTGTATTGAGTTGTATAGTCAGTCAGTTCAATAATAGTCTAAGTGAAGTAAGCTTCAATAGCAAAATCGAAGCTAGGGAATCTCTTGAAGTTGTGCCTTAACCACTCCTTGAAATTCGCCCACGAAAGCTCTATTGGATTGAACTGCGGAGAATATGGCGGCAGAAATAATAGGTGAATACCATATCTCATAGCTATTTTCCGCAGGACTTTTTTGCGATGAAATGAAGCGTTGTCCATAACAATTAAGGCGTTTTTTTTCAACAGAGGAATCAGCTCAAACTCAAACCAGTCCTCAAAAAAATCGGCGTTCGTTGAGTGTTCATAAGGTTGAACTGCGATATGTTGCCTGCTCTTGATTTGGAATGTCAAAGCGGAAAATTTGCACAATAATCCCGCAATGATATTGGTGCGTTTTATGCGTTTGCCCGGTTTTTTATCATGAACCTTGACGCCTCTTTTGGCGCGAGCGTACAAACGGCGATAGTCGCGATTAAGCCCGCTTTCATCGACAAAAACGATGCTATTCACCTTAAACAAAAACAGGAAAATCATCATCATAATAATGTAAATTATTACATTTGATGAGTCCTGTTCCTCGTAGGTAGATATCTTTTTTTTCGCGTGAGTTTTGCCTTCTTGCAGGCGACATGAACAGACTGTTTTTTACAGTCAAATATCTTTGCGAGCTCGGGAAGCGTCAAATCAGGCTTCCTTTCAAGTTCCTGTTCTAATTTTTCGATGTCGATTTTTCCCTTTCTCGTTTTAGGATATTGCGGCTCTAATGAACCTGTTTTTTTGAGCAATCTTTTCCACTCATTAACACGAGCCGGGTGAATCTTGAACGCCTCATATAATTCTTCGGAGGTATGCCCATTGTCCCAATACGTGATTGCTCTTTCTCTAAAATCTAAACTATATGCCATACTTGTATTATAACATGATTTTGATAATTTGTCAAACTTTTTCTAAACTGACCTACTATAATCGGAAAA
>Ga0099364_10008254_pt1 | contig 14679 bp, 15 predicted proteins | sample TergutTh196P3_FD_73070 | JGI IMG/M metagenome (GOLD analysis project Ga0099364, IMG submission 73070) | Microcerotermes parvus P3 segment gut microbial communities from Pointe-Noire, Republic of the Congo - Th196 P3 | ecosystem: Host-associated > Arthropoda: Insects > Digestive system > Gut ... | reverse complement strand
AATTAATTTTAATTTATTCATATATATAAAAAAAAAAAAAAAAATAAAACCCCCCCCCCCCCCCCCCCCCCCGTTGAATTTACAAATTTTACAAAAAAACTTATTGATGCTATTTATAAAAAATACGATCTTAAGCCGACAGAAGAGACATCTCTAAAACTAACTGCACAGCAGCAATCCATGCTCTCTTATCTTAGCAAAGGCATGAGCTACAGCGAAATTGCCGATGCCACAGGGGTCGGGCGGGCAACGGTCAAGTATCATGTTCTTTTAGTGTATAAGCGTTTAGGCGTACGCAATGCAAAGCAGGCGGTTATTAAAGCAAAGGCATTGGGATTGTTGGAATGAACGGAGAAAACGATTATGAAACCAAGCGATAGAACAAGCATTTATTCGGTTCTCTCAACCATCGGCTCTGTTCCCCGAACGGCATTGGTGCAAAGAATGAAGACTATCTCTGCCAAAAAGAATATTTTTATGTGCGCCCCCGGCGGTTACGGCAAGACTGTTGCCGCAAGGCAATGGCTTTCCTCTGTCCGTGGAAAAACCGCCAGAATGACAGTGGGGGATGCAGACAACGATCCGGGGTTTTTTTACAAACGCCTGGCTCTGATATTGCTGGAATTTGCGGGCAGTAAAAAAGGAATACTGGACAGCAGTATTTCATTTGAGAGGCTTATAGAAATTATTAAACTAATGCCGGAAAAAAGAGTACGCTGCTATTTGATCATTGACGACCTGCATATGATAAAAAATCAGGAGATTATCAAAAATATGCCCACTATCGCTAGCCGTTTACCCCCCTATATTGGCCGCTGTCTTATAAGCCGTTCACAGCCCCCGCCAGCGCTCTTGAAAACCGGGCTTTTCGAACTTATTACTACGGACGACCTTTTATTTTCACCGGAGGAAGTAGAATATTTTGGTGAGGAAAAAGACCGCGAGCTTGATTCAGAACAAATTGACCATTTGCTGAAAATCACGGGCGGATGGGCGATGTATTTATCAGCGATGCTTTCGGACGCTAGTCTGCCGGATTATAACCCTTCGGATTTAAGAAAGATAAACAAAACCCCGCAGACATTGACTCAATATCTTGATGCAAAGGTTTGGGGATTATGGGATCGCCAAACAAAGACTTTACTGCTGACACTGGCCGTTCCAACAGAACTAAACCCCAAACTTGCACAGGCTCTGACAGGACAAAAAGACGGACAGGGTTTATTGGAACGGCTGGAAAAAAAAGAAAATGCATTTTTATCCCGCACAGACAAAGACACATACCGTTTCCATGACATATTCCGCGAATTTCTGCAGGAGCGCTTAGTCAGCAATTTAGGCAAAGAAGAAGTCAGGCGTCTTAACGACATTGCCGCCGGGTGGTATTACGAGCAGGGAGATTTTTACGCAGGGGCAAGGCATTATATTTACAACAGCGACCATGAGGGAATTAACCGCTGCATAGCTGCAACCAACAGGTATAATAATAGCCAAGCTAACCTGTCGGTAGAAGTACGTTTAAATTTTTCCATGCAAAATATCCGGAACTTGTCCTCGGATTTTATAACAAAGAATCCCTATCTGATTCACAAGAGCGCTCTTGCTGCCTATATCAATGGCAACGCGGAAGAGTTTTTCCGTTATGTAGATATGCTGCACCAAAAACTTCCTGAAATCGCCGTAAAACACCCTGAACTGGCAAAAACAATCGGTGTTTTTTTTATCGTTGATTTCCGTACGCCGATGCGTGAACATTCGAAACGTTTAATAATGATGATGCGCTCCGCTCCCCCCGGCGTACTCAAGACGGAAGCGCCTGTTATTTCTTTGACGGAAAACCTGCCTTTTTACCACCGCTCTTCACGCGACTATTCTGAAGTTTTTGCATTAAATGAAGAAGATGTTCAATTATGCAAAGATACTCTTTCCCTAATCCAGAGTAAGGGTTACGAAATTATGGAAAATGCCATATATGCAGGCATCTACTACGAACGCGGTGAACTGCTGCAAGCGATGCGCTGTATTTTAATCAGCTATAATGGCTGCGGGTATGATAATCACCCGGAAATAGTTTTCTGCTCATCAATGATGTTTTCCGCAGTGTTATATGCAATGGGCGCATCGCAGGAAGCTGATAAGATCATGGAGCAGATGGCAGACTATATTGAAAAAAAGGCACAGTTCCTTCATCCGAATTTTAAGGCCCTGCAGACCGAACGTGCCATACGCAATGGCGATACAGAAGCTGCGCGTGAATGGCTGATTGTTTACGGGGGCCATTCACGCCGCCTGCCTTTTTACCAAATATGCCGGCACTTTTGTACTCTGCGGGCATATATCGCTTTAGAGGATTACAAGGCGGCAATTGATTTTGGAAACAGACTGCAAATATTGGCAGCCGATTATAACCGCCCGCTTGATAGAATCGAAAGCAGTTTGTTAACCGCCATAGCCTTATGGCATAATGAGGAAAAAAGTAAAGCTGTCAAACAATTAGAACAAGCGATTAGTATTGCAGTCCCTTACGGCTTTACGCAATTGTTGTTAAACGAAGGAACAGAAATATTACCCATACTATGGGAATTACAAGAGGAAGCGAACAAGCCGGAGGAAAATCCACCCCTCGAAATTACAGGTTTTGTGGAAAAACTGATCGATACTATCTATAAAAAATATGATCTTAAAACAGAAGAAGAAACAACTCTAAAGCTGACGGCACAGCAACAATCCATGCTTTCTTATCTTAGCAAAGGCATGAGCTACAGTGAAATTGCCGATGTTACAGGTGTCGGACGCTCAACTGTCAAGTATCATCTTCTGCTTGTGTATAAACGTTTAGGCGTACGCACCGCAAAGCAGGCGGTTATTAAAGCGAAGGCGTTGGGGTTGTTGGAATGAACAGTGAACAGAGTTGTGGTTTGGGGCGATTTTCAATGATCAGGGAGCAATGCTGTTGTTTGACAGTTTTTTGCTTGACAATGAGATAAAAATGATTTATGTTTATTGTGTCGGGGGCATTTCGGTATAGCCGATTTTCCCCGGATAGCCGCCGGGTCGAAAGACCCGGATTTTTTTATTTTCCCTGTTTTTGTTTGCTTGGTCAATTATGCAATGGGTTCATCACAATTGGAGTAACCCTTAAGTAGCTTTTCAATAGAGTTGTTCGGAAACTTCAGTTTCTGAACAACTCTAATATTTAATAACCCGTGCAATCTGTGGATTAAAATTAAACCGAGGTCACTCCTGCGACTTCACCTTCTTGTTCACCGCTCTTAAAATCAGCATAAGTACAATCCCCAAAGCCGCGCAGCATGATGCAATTACAAACGCTGGAAACATAAGGTTGATGTCTTCCGCAGCAACATTTTTATAGTAACCTGCTATCTGCGATGAAATTATCGCCCCGCTGCCAAAACCAAGAAGGACAAACCCGTAGTTAGTCGCCATATGTTTTGCCCCGAAAAGATCTGCAGTAAGCGAAGGAAAGGTGCTGATAAGCCCGCCGTAGAAAAACCCGATCATTGCAATCAAAACAAAAATCCATACGCCGTCTGCAAGATTAACCAACAGTGAAAGTACGGCAGAACCTGAAAGCAGTAAAACAATTGTGTTTATCCGTCCAAGCTTGTCCGAAACCATTCCCCAGAGAAGCCTTCCAATTGAGTTGAACATCGAGATTGCAAGAACGCCGACAGCCGCAGTTGCACCAAACCCTTTTGCGACTGCGATTGGTTTTGCAAAACCTATCATCATAAGCCCGCCCATACAGGCAAGAAGGTAGGAGGCAGTCGCAAGATAAAACAACGGCGACTTCAGCATCTGAGAAGGGGAAAGACTGTTAGCTGCATTAACCGCCGTGTTTGAAGAACCCTGACTCATGTATCCTTCCGGCGGATTTTTCAGAAAGAGGCATCCAACAGTACAAACCGCAAAAAAAACTGCGCTTAACACCCTGAATGTATTCGCCTCGCCAACTCCGGTTCCTCCAAAAGCTGTAATTAAACTTTCAACAATTGGCGTAAACACAACGCCGCCAAAACCAAGCGCGGCTACGATTACTCCGGTAACAAGACCTTTTTTGTGCGGGTACCATTTCTGTGCGCACGCGATTGTAGTGGAGTAAGTGAAGCCCATGCCCGCTCCTCCCATCACGCCGTAAGTCAACCAAAGCAGCCATGAATATTCCGCCGTAACAAGGGAGGCGAGAAAAAACCCCGCACTCAGAATAATTCCGCCGGTAAAAACAACAATGCGGGTTGAGTATTTTGCCGCAAGCCTCCCTCCGATTACGCTCCCGATTGTCAGTAATGCAAGCAGGAGGGAAAATGTAAGCCCTGCCGCAGCATTATCGCCGCCAAAAATACTGTCCGCTACACCGGTTTGGAAAATGCTCCAGATGTAAGCAATCCCCAGGGTCAGTTGTATCGCTATCGCCGCTAATACACAGTAAAACCCTTGTTTTTTCATAGATTCCTCCATAATTTTTTGGCAAAAAAAAACGCCCGATACAACCGTTGCCGATTGTACCGGGCGCGCTTTACCAATTGATGTAAATCAACTTTGGCGCACTCCTGACAACCGGCGTGTGGCAATAATTAGCGCAATAATAGAAATCGAGATGCTTAGACTGTTAATGCGGCTATTCAATGCCCCGGTGTCCACCGTGAACCCTCCAAGATTGATTTATTGTATTTTGACAAAAACCGCGATCCTTGTCAAGCGTATTTTGATTTTTTTTTCTTGTTAAGTTATTATTGGATAATAAAAACAGACAGGGAAAAAAACTAATTTTTATCAGTCCATAATAAGCCAATAATAAGTAGGTGTTTTAATATGAGAAGAGAACCATGGGATTGCAGTACAGAAAAAGGGAGAACTCTGACGCTTGCTGATTTTGGTGCTTCTAATGAGGTCAAAGCGGCAGCGAAGCCTTTGAAAATAGTGACAACACGACGGGGAGCAATGGAATTTTTGAAAGAAATTGTTAAAGAGGGGATAATGACAAGTAAAGCAGGTTTGAAAGGACGAATTTCGGGTAAAATGGCTGGTAAGATTGTAAGTAATCAGGCGGTAAATACTTCATGCAGTCCAGAGATGCATTATTTGGCAGCGGCAAATATTGATTTTCTTTTTAAAAAATCTATTGAGCCGTGGAAATTTGAACTAAACCCAACTAAAAACAATAACGGATTAAAAGAACGGCATTATCTTTATGCTCCGTTGGAATATGAGGGGTCTATCTTTTTTGTTAAAATCACAATTAAGGAATATATAAACGAGCAACTTGAAAACAATCTGTATTCAATAGAAGTCATTAACCCAAGGCATAGGGCATAAAAAAACAAGGGTGTCGGTAAATTGACCGTTCATAGGCAAAGCCTATTTACCGATCCCTCAATACACCCCTGCTTTTCCGGCTACCGCCTGCTTTTAATATCGCACAAAACCCATGATTGGTCAAGAGAATATACTAATTTTTCTGCAAAAATTGGTTTGAAATAATGTAGCAATTGCACCTTACCCTCTTTTTATTTAATATAAATAAAAAGAGAAAAATGATAATAAGCGCGTCAAGACGAACAGATATTCCTGCATTTTATTCCGATTGGTTTTTCAACCGAATTGAAGAACAATTTGTTCTTGTGCGAAACCCAATGAATAACAGCCAAATCAGAAAAATCGCGCTGGACCCGAATAACGTTGAGTGTTTTGTTTTCTGGAGCAAAAACCCAAAGCCAATGCTTCCTGTTCTGGAAAAACTGAACAAATACCATTATTATTTTCAATTTACACTTAACCCTTATGAGCAGGATATTGAAACCAATCTGCCCGATAAAACAGAACGAATTGATACATTCAAAAAATTGTCCGATAAACTTGGCGCGCATAGAGTTATCTGGAGATACGATCCGGTTCTTGTTAACAGCAAATACACTATTTTGTATCATACGGAGAATTTTGGGAAACTTGCGAATATGCTGAAAGGGTATACAGAAAAAGTTACTTTTAGTTTTATTGATTTTTATTCTAAAATAAAACAAAATATAGCAGCCCATAAAATTGAGAACATAGATTCAGAAACAAAAAATAAAATCGCAAAAGACTTTGCAGCAATTGCACATGAAAATTCTCTTGCCATTGACACCTGCGCAGAAGATATCGATCTGTCTCAATATGGAATTAATCACGCAAAATGTATTGATGACAAACTCATTGAGCGCATAACAGGAAACCCGTTAAATTCAAAAAAAGACAAGTCACAGCGGCTTGAGTGCGGCTGCGTCAAAAGCGCCGACATCGGAGAATACAATTCATGCCTTAATGGGTGTATCTACTGTTATGCAAACCACAGCCGCACTGTTGTAAATAGCAAAAACAGGAAGCACAATTCTAGTTCGCCTATATTAATTGGCAGTGTCAGTTCGGGTGATAATGTTAGTGAAAAACAAAAAACCTATTGACAAGTATACCGGCAGCCGTTATATTATATCGTAAGCCGTTATAACGGTAGGCAAACTAATGGAGGGCGATATAAATGTCAAATGAAAACATCGCACTGACAGAAGCGGTTTACTACATCCTGCTTTCGCTGTATTCCCCGCTGCATGGGTATGGCATCATGCAGAAAGTGGAAGATCTATCTGAGGGAAGGGTAAAGCTTGCTGCGGGAACCCTGTATGGCGCAATCGGTGCATTGCTTGAAAAGGGCTGGATAAGCGCTTTGTCTGGCAAAGCAAACTCAAGGAAAAAAGAATACAAAATCACGGCATCAGGGAAAAAAGCTGCCGCAAACGAACTCCTGCGTTTGCAGGAACTACTGGCAAATGGAGAATTGATTATTAAAGGAGGAGCTAAATGAGAAGAACAATCTTCAAACTATTTTGGGCTTGGGATTTTGAAAAAGAAGAAAAATGGATCAATGAAATGTCTATAAAAGGTTTACATCTTTGCGGTGTTGGTCTTTGTAAGTATGTTTTTGACGAAGGTACACCAGGCGAATATATTCACCGCATGGAAATGCTGGATAAAGCACCGGCTCATCCTGAAAGTATGCAATATATACGCTTTATTGAAGATACCGGAGCTGAACATATTGGCTCACTTATGAGGTGGGTGTATTTCCGTAAAAAAACAGGCGGAAGCGGGTTTGATCTATTTTCAAGTTTGGATTCACGTATTTCACACTTAAACAGAATACTTTTAATTTTTGGAATTCTTTTGGGCTTTAATATATTTTCCAGTATAAATAATTTGGGATTTTGGCTTTCATCAGGAATAACTGTAAATCTTATAATAGTTTTTATACACCTGATTTTTACGGCTTGGTTAGGGTATGGGTTTATCCGCTTATACCTAAAAAAATGCAAACTAAAAAAACAGAAAATCTTGCACGAATAGCTAAAACAGTGTGCTGACAATCAGCTTGTTCGAAGCCAAAAGTTCGCAGTCTCCGAACAAGCTCCACCTCACCCCAACGCCGCAGGTCTCTCTCAGGAACTCTTCACGTCGTAATAAGCCCCCGACGCCGACGCGTCATGAAAGCCGTGCATCACATCAAGCACGTGGTAAGCCATCTCACCCGATGCCCTGTGAGGACGCCCTTCGGCAATTGCATCCGCCATGTCGGCAAGACCAAGCCCTCGGCTATTCTCGCGGAAATTTTCCAACAAGGGAAATTCTGTCCAGTCTTCTTCCATAAAGCACTTCCCAAAAACAGGGCCGCCAGATAAGCGATCAGTTGAACTGGGGCGACGATTATAATAAACGGCATCAGATTATAAGCATAATTATCTGCGATCATATACTGCTTTAGGATGAAGACTCCTATATCAACGATTACGAAATGCGCAACAAAAACAACAAATCCCGTCTTGCATTCTGCCAAAATGTAGGCTATCCTACTTATATGAACATCTGAACACTTAGTAAACCTACATTATGGAGGAAAACATGAAATACGGTCATTTCGACGATGAGTCGCGGGAATACGTCATAACCCGTCCCGACACGCCTTATCCGTGGATCAACTATCTTGGCTGCGAAGATTTTTTTGGTCTTTTTTCCAACACATCCGGCGGCTACTGCTTTTACCGCGATGCACGGATGCTGCGCCTTACCCGCTACCGCTACAACAATGTGCCGACAGACACAGGCGGAAGGTACTTCTACCTGCGCGATAGTGGAGCCGGCAACTACAGTGGAGATGTCTGGTCTCCTTCATGGATGCCGATGAAGTCCGCGCTTGACCGCTATGAGTGCAGACATGGGATGGGCTATTCAAAAATCTCCTCGGCGCGTAATGGGCTGGCTTTTAGCCAAACTTCTTTTGTGCCGTTAGGCGACAAGTGCGAGATTCACAAAGTAACATTGAAAAACGAATCAAGCGCGGAAAAAAATGTTGACATGTTTTCTTTTGTTGAATTTTGTTTGTGGAATGCAAACGATGATATGACAAACTTCCAGCGTAACTTCAGCATCGGCGAAGTTGAAATTGAAAACGGCGGTTCGCGGATTTTCCACAAGACCGAATACCGCGAACGGCGCAATCATTACGCAGTGTGGGCAGTAAATGTTCCTGTTGCAGGTTTTGACACCGACAGGCAGACGTTCCTCGGTCTTTACAACGGCTTTGACTCTCCGCAGACGGTTTTTGTGGGGAAGGCGAATAATTCTGTCGCTTCCGGCTGGTCTCCTATTGGATCGCACCACATCAATGTAAAACTTGCAGCGGGCGAGTCGAAATCTTTTGTGTTTGTGCTTGGTTACTGCGAAAATCCAGAAGATCAAAAGTGGGAAAAACAAAGCGTCATTAACAAAAAACCTGCTAATGCTCTTTTGGAAAAATACAGCACACCGGAAGCTGCCGACAAAGCCCTTGCTTCACTTAACGATTACTGGAAATCGCTTTTAGGGCGGTTCACTGTAAACGCCGAAGATAAAAAAATGGCGAGGATGGCGGGCGTGTGGAATCAATATCAGTGTATGGTTACATTTAACATGTCGCGTAGCGCGTCTTACTTTGAGTCAGGCATCGGGCGCGGGATGGGCTTTCGCGATTCAAATCAGGATCTGCTTGGTTTTGTGCACCTTGTTCCCGAACGCGCGCGCGAAAGAATTCTTGACATCGCTGCAACGCAGTTCCCCGACGGCAGTGCGTACCACCAGTATCAGCCGCTGACAAAACGCGGAAATAACGATATCGGCTCCGGCTTTAACGATGATCCGCTTTGGCTGATCTTCGGCGTTGCAGCTTACATCAAAGAAACCGGCGATTATGGCATCCTCGACGAAATGGTGCCGTTTGACAACAACGAAGCCCTTTCCGAAACTCTCTTTGTTCATCTAAAGCGATCTTTCGAATACCCGATAAAGAACGCGGGTCCTCACGGGCTTCCGTTAATTGGCAGGGCTGACTGGAACGATTGTCTTAACCTTAACTGTTTTTCTTCTACTCCCGGCGAGTCTTTCCAAACTACGGCAAATTTTGAAAGCGGCATAGCTGAATCTGTTTTAATCGCAGGTATCTTTGTATTTGTCGGTCCCGACTATGCCGAGATTTGCCGCCGTACAGGTCGCAAGGAAGAAGCCGAGTATGCCGAAAAAGAAGTTGCAAAGATGATCGAAACTGTTAATCAACATGGCTGGGACGGAGACTGGTTCCTCCGCGCCTATGACGCTTATGGCAAAAAAATCGGAAGCCGCGAATGTGAAGACGGAAAGATCTTTATTGAATCAAACGGTTTTGCTGTGATGGCGGGCATCGGTCTTGAAGACGGACGCGCGAAAAAAGCCCTCGACTCTGTTAAACAACATCTTGATTCCCCGTACGGCATTGTCCTGCAGCAGCCCGCCTACAAAAACTACCACATTGAGTTAGGTGAAATTTCGTCCTATCCGCCCGGGTATAAGGAAAACGCAGGTATTTTCTGCCACAACAACCCTTGGGTAACGATTGCAGAAACCAAACTCGGAAGGGGCACACGAGCGTTTGAAACATATACAAAAATTTGCCCCGCCTACCGCGAGGACGACAGCGATCTCCGCCGCCTTGAGCCGTATGTGTATGCGCAGATGGTCGCGGGAAAAGACGCAGTCCGCCACGGCGAAGCGAAAAATTCATGGCTTACAGGAACTGCCGCGTGGACATTCGTGAGTATCGCACACTACATACTCGGCGTTCGCCCTGTTTTTGACGGGCTTTTGATAGAGCCGTGTATTCCTTCAACAATGAAAGAATACACCGTTACGCGCTATTACCGCGGCGCGGATTACCACATCACGGTAGACAACAGCGCGGGAGTGGAGAAAGGCGTTAAATCCATCACGGTGGATGGAAATGCACATAACGGAAATGTACTTCCGGTTTTTGCCGATGGAAAAGTACACAAAATTACAGTAATAATGGGTTAATTTGGATTAGCCTATAAATAAGGAGGAAATTATGAATTACAAGAATTTTCTTGCGGCTACTTACGCGCCTGCCGCGTATTTGAATGACAACACTCTAGAGCAGCTCAAGGAAGACATCGACAAGGTGGGCAAGTACATTAAACTTGACAAAATCTACCTTGAAACCTACCGTTCTGAGATTCTGGTAGAACGCGGAAAAATGGAGAAAATAAAAGCTCTGTTTATCGAAAATGGGTATCAGGTTTCCGGCGGGATCACTACCACAGTCAAAAAAACATTGATGGGCAGCATGTGTTTTACAGATCCGGAAAACCGCAAAAGGTTAGGTGAAATTGCCGCTTACACTGCCGAAGTTTTTGACGAAGTAATGCTGGATGATTTTTACTTTACCAACTGCCGGTGCGAATCGTGCATCAAGGCGAAGGGAGATCGGAGTTGGTCGGAATTCCGCCTTGCGCTGATGAACGATGTTTCCGAAAACGTGATAAAGAAAAACGCAAAAGCAGCAAATCCCAAGGCGCATGTTATTATCAAATTCCCAAACTGGTACGACAGTTTTCAGGCAAACGGCTACAATCTTGAAGATGAGCCGAAAATCTTTGACTCGATCTACACGGGCACGGAAACGCGCAACCCTCATTACACCCACCAGAATTTACCGCGTTATTTAAGTTTCTTCCTTCCGCGTTTGTTCGAAAGAATCAAGCCGGGCAAGAACGGCGGCGGCTGGTACGATCTTTTTGAGTGCGATATCGAAGATTATCTGCAGCAGGCGTACTTAACGCTTTTTGCAAAGTGCCGCGAAAATATGCTTTTCTGTTTCCCTTTGCTTGTTAACTTTCCCTCTTACACCGCAGCAGTCGGCGCATTCTTTGATGAAGCTGATTTGTTCATGGGGAAATTGGGCGAACCTGTCGGTATTGCATGTTACAAGCCGTATCATTCGCACGGGGAGAGGCTGCTTCATGAACACATTGGAATGTGCGGCATCCCTCTCGATCCATATCCTTACTATCCAGAAAATGCAAAAGTGTTGTTCTTAACCGCTGATGCCGCATGGGACAAGGATATTGTCAGCAAGATCAAGAAAAGCCTAACGAACGGAAGCAAGGTCTTTATAACAAGCGGATTGTACGAAAAACTTGCAGGCAAGGGAATAGAAAATATTCTGCCGCTGGAAGTTACCGGAAGAAAAATCACAACAGATACTTTTACAGTCAGCGCTTTTGGTTTTAACAATGCCGGTTACAAAAAATCTTTTGCTCCTGTAACAATTCCTCATCTTGCGTATAACGAAAATGATATATGGCCGTTAGCCGCCGCGCTCACCCCGTATTCGAGTCATGCAATGCTGTTAAACGGCACTTACGACAAGGGCAGTATGTACATTGTAACAATCCCGGATGATTTTGCAGACCTGTATAAACTCCCTGTCGAAGTTCTTTCAGTGTTACGCAGAGAAATGAATTTGCCTGTAACGCTGGAATGTTCCGGACGCATCGGGTTGTTCCCCTATGACAACAATACTTTTATTCTGCAGTCCTTTATGGACCGGCCTGAACGTGTCCGCGTATATATCGACAAACCGGGCTCTTCGATTGTTCCGCTTTTGGAGACCCGCGCAGCCGGAAAGACAATCTTTGTTTCAAAGGGACGCGCACACGAAAACGAAAGCGTGTTTGAAGTGCTGGTAATGCCCGGCCGCTACATGGCGTTTAAGGTTGAGTGAGGCAAAAGAAGAGAGAAGAAATAAAAAAGTAAGAGCTGTTCATAGTTGTTCGGGTTATCAACCTGTTTGCTATGAACAGCAATTTTTTTTCTCCGGCTGGTTTTGAGCAGCGATGTAGGAATTCCTAAAAACCCCGAATGGGTTTTTATGGGTTCTTTTTTAAGGTTTGTTCAATAATATCGCAAAATGTCTGTTTCATCTCATTAATTATATCCCGGCGAAGTGTTTCAAGTTCTTCTCTTGGAGAATGATCTATCAAAAATAATTCATACACTTTTATATTCATTGCCTCGGCTATATGCTCAAGGACTTCGGCTGTGGGAAATTTTCGGGCTATTTCCATCATTGCGAGGTATTGAGTTGAAATTCCCGCTTTTTCCGCAAGTTTTTCCTGTGAAAAACCGCATTTCCGGCGATTTTCACGCAGATTTTTTGCAAAAATCTCCCTAATGGAAGCCATTTTTTTCATTTAGTTGCCTGTAAGTTAATATTATAGACTTTTCACTATTGACAAATTGCCTAATATTCAATAATATTGACTATTAGATGATGTTTATGGTTGTTATCAATGAAGCTAAAGCTAAAATTAAATCGGTTTCTAAAGCGATAACCTGTAAACATATGTTTATTCCGTTCGTGTGACGGTCAATATTTCATGATTCTATTCAGATAAAAATGGGAATCATAAAAAGGAGTTCTATATGAAAAGTACAAAAAAAATTTTAGGGATCGCTTTGGCGGTATTGATCGTGTTTTTAATTACCGCATGTGGTGAAGCTGGAAGCGATGTAATTACCGTAACAAGAAACTCAATCAGGGTTAATAATGCACTTGTGTATAGTTCCAGTCCTTTTAGCGGCGGAGAATTTACAAGAAGTCTCGCTAATTTTACCTCGCCGGTTAGCTATGTATCACGAGGGAATTTAACCGTTAATTTGGGTGTACCAAATTCGGTTCATGGTCATGGATTTCCTGCGGGTATCATAGCTACACCAAGTTCTGCAAGATATTTTATGTTTAGTGGACTTGCTGGTAATACTTTAAGTTCTGAAGATGATGATTACATTTGGTATCCATATGCAATACTCAGAAATAATACTTACACTGTTTATTTTTACTATGTTGAAGAGCCTCTTCAAATTAATGGTTCTGTTGAGTATGATACTTACTCAAATCATTATAATAATTTATCTCTACAGGAGGGCTGGAATACAGTTTTATATAGTTCTCAAAATATTGATGGGAAATGGAGATATACTTATACGAATGGTCAACCTGATTCCACTTATTATTGGACTTTAAGTACTATTAGGTACAATAAATAAACTTAAGCAACTTCATAAAATACAGCTGTCCGAGGAGTTGGTTACTTCTCGGACACTGTCAAAAGTTATTTGCGAAACTAGGAATTTCTTTCCCGAATTTCTTGAATTTTTAACACAAGCCCAACTGAACCGCAAATAATTAATACCACGCCAATTATCAACCAACTCATTTTAATACTCCTATTAACCAAACTATTCCCTGAATCAACGCAAAAATCCCAGTTAAAACAGTTATAATCTGAGTTAAACAACCAACATAGTCTTTACCGCGAAGTCTCCTGTTTGAACTAATGGTACATTATCGGATAAAGCCGATTTTCAGTCAAGTTTTTCATGTTATAATTTCATATTTAAATTTTTCAATTAGTTCAAAAATATTATCCCAATAGTATCCTGTTTCTGCATCACTTAGAAGCATATAAGTTTCACTGGAGAGAAAAGCTTCTGTTATTTCTTCTATTGTTTTTCCTGTCTGGGCAGTTACCACAGAGACAATAAACCCGCTGATATTATCGATCGCAGTACTAATAACCTTCTCAGTCAAGATAAACATCGTAAACCTCAGAAAAACTAAGACAAGAAACTGCTTTTTCTGTTCCAAAAAAAACCTGATTATGAAGTTTCTGTGTCATCATTAAACGAATGGCAGTTGCCTTGGATTCAAAAAGTAAAGGATCTCCATAAACTCCTGAAATAAATTGATTCAACACAAGTCCAACAGCATCATTTGCTACAGGTCCAATTACTATATCAAATACATCGTCTAATTTATTATCAGTAAAATTAACATAACCTCTATTTTTTAAAATATAATCAAACCATTCTTCATTTGCATAATCAAACGTCTTAACAATAAGATCACTAAAATTTTTTAGAGTAAAAACTTCTACGTATCCTTTAGCTGATTTCATTCGCTTTGCTTTTAACCGTGCAAATTTTTCTGCTTGAAATTTGTCTGTTGTCATGTAAAAACCACGCCCAAAATCTTTTTTAGGCACACCTTTAGAAAAATCAATTATTGAAAATGATACATATGAACCATGATAAAGCGGCTTATGCAGCTCTTCGTAACTCATCCTCGTTACCACCCTGCTCTTCAATAAATCTGATTATATCATTAATGATGTAGTCATTATCATAGTAGTGAAGTAATTCATATTGCTCTGATAAAAAATAGACAATTCTGTATTTCTTAATAATTGGAAAAAAAACTGT
>Ga0099364_10008253_pt1 | contig 14679 bp, 14 predicted proteins | sample TergutTh196P3_FD_73070 | JGI IMG/M metagenome (GOLD analysis project Ga0099364, IMG submission 73070) | Microcerotermes parvus P3 segment gut microbial communities from Pointe-Noire, Republic of the Congo - Th196 P3 | ecosystem: Host-associated > Arthropoda: Insects > Digestive system > Gut ... | reverse complement strand
TGTTCAGGAGGGTAGCGGGAATGTCTGTTTTTACGTTCCGTCAAGCGAAACCAAGGACGGTGGAGCGTCGCGAATTGGCGCACGGATGCGCCACTGAGCGATAGGAACGTAAAAACAGACATTCCCGCTGCCCTCCTGAACAGACACAAATTACGTGATGCTAACAGTTGATTGTCAATTGCTGCTGTTGCCGTTGTTTAGTGTGAAGCGTGGGAGGTAGCAGCTTATTGTTGTGCCGATGCCTTCTGTGCTTTCCAGTTCGATTCTCCCATTATGGAACTCTGCGATGTGCTTTACTATCGACAAGCCCAAACCGGTCCCACCTGTTTTTTTTGAGCGAGACTTGTCCACACGGTAGAAACGCTCGAAAACGTGGGGCTGATGCTGGGCGGGGATACCAATACCATTGTCGGACACGGAGATTTTGCATGTATCAGCGTCCGATTTCTCCAGATGCACTGTGACGCTGCCACCGTCGCTGTTATATTTTATTGCATTATCAACCAAGTTGTGCAGCAGCTCGTCTATCATTCTGCGGTTTGCCGAGATATCGAAATTCTCCCCTGTCAGCTTCAATTCAATGCTGCCTGCACTATCTCTTAGAACATTGATGACCGATTCAGAGAGTTCCCAAAGGTTGAAAACAGTGCTTTCTATAGCGCTTTTGCTCTCGTCAAACTCGGACAAGCGAATGATGTCATCAATCAAGACTAGGAGCCTTCCGGCTTGCTCCGTTATCTTCGTGGCAAACCCATCAATATCACTCTCTTTTGCGATACCATTGGCAATCATCTCCGAGAGTGCCGATATGGTTGTCAGCGGCGTTTTAAGCTCATGGGATACATTGGCTGAAAACTCCCTCCGATGCCTTTCTGCCCTGTAGCTTTCTGTTGCATCGTGAAAGAGTATCACGGAACCTCTGGTGACTCCTCCGGTTATTACGGGGCTGATATGGACGCTATATACTTTCCCCGACTGTTCCAGCTGCATCTGTGCGCTCTCACCAGCAAGGGACTTTCTCACAATATTCCGGAATTCCTCATTTCGATAGATATGCAGGATGTTGTTGTTCACCATATCGTCTCCGAACAACTCCCGGGCACTCGTGTTTGCAGTGAGAATCACTCCGGTTGCATCGGTGAGCACCAGTCCTTCTTTCATATGCCTGTTGATGGTTTCGATTGTGTCAGCACGTTCCGACAGCACTGCTATTTTTTCATCCAAGTCGCGCTTTTGCTGCGAGATTTTTTGAGCATAAGGTGCCATTTCATCATACATTGCACTGATATCGCCGTCAAAGTCGATGCTCTCCAAGGGCGCGATTATTCGAATGGTTAGCCTTTTTCCCATGTAATTCGCAATGAACAGCACAAGCAGTGTTACAACTATAATAGCGGGCAGAACAACGGCAAAGCCATTTGCTATGCCTTCTATTATCCCCGATACCCTTAGTACATTGCCATCTGGCAATTTGGTTGCGAAATAGTACATTTCCACGCCCAGCGTACCCGAACGCCTCACAGATTCGCCGGTTCCATAAAGGAATGCGTCAATGAATTCTGGTCTGTCCATGTGGTTTTCCATGCTGTCCGCCGCCGCCCTACTATCCAGGAGCACAGTGCCGTCCGGCGCTATGAGCGTCATTCGGGGAGCATCGAGCGCATAACTGATATAATCTGAAAAATGCAGATCGCCGATGAAACCGCTGGCAAGCATATCTGACACCAGCCTCCCATGACCTTGAATCAGCGCCCGCTCTTGGTTTTTGGTGGCATTGTGAAAGAGCAGACACAGCGTTACAGATAATATAAGAACGCTTGGAATTAAAAGAGATATAAAGCTAAAATAGATTCGTCGTTTCATCCTGCGCTCCTTTCTGCACTTGTCTGCACTTGTCTACACCTGCACAACCGTTTTTTAACAGAGTTCCTTGTCCCCTGCGTACCCTGTTGCAATGCTATTGTTCGATCCGATATCCCACATTCCGGACTGTTTTGATCAAGCTGCCATACACTCCAAGTTTTTGGCGGAGGGTTTTGATGTGCATGTCAACCGTTCTGCTCTCACCTTCGAAATCGAAGCCCCAAACAGTTTGCATTATCTTGTCTCGGCTGAGAACCAGTCCGATATTAAGCATCAGATAATTGAGCAGCTCATATTCTTTGAATGTCAGCTTTACCGGGATGTTGTCCACACAGACCTCCCGTCTTGTGTTGTCTAGGGTCAAGCCGGAAATTACCAGCCTGTCTTCATGTTCTGTTTCGCTCCTGCGCAGTACCGCATTGACGCGGGAAATCAATTCCATGACTCCAAAGGGTTTTGATACATAGTCGTCGGCTCCCATATCGAGCCCTATCACCTTGTCATATTCGTTGTTTTTCGCTGTGAGCATTATAACAGGCAGCCGCTTGGTTTTTTGCTCACTGCGGATATTTTGCAAAATCGTGAGTCCATCATCTTCCGGAAGCATGATATCGAGAATCACGAGGGATGGCATTTCAGCTTCCATCGCCACATAGAGCTCCCTGCCTGTTTCATATCCGCTTGCTTGGAAGCCAGAGGAATTCAGCGCATAGACAACAATCTCCCTGATATTTTCATCGTCTTCAACAACAAATATTTTTTGCACCTTTCGTAACTCCTTCCGAGGTCTTCATACAGAGGTCATTATTCCGTGGCTTATTACCGTGATCACTATACCGAGGCATAATACCCGAGGTCACTATAAACCGCTTTGCCCATTTGGTGGCACCACTGGCAGCACTGGCACCACTGGCAGCACTGGCACTACTGGCGCCACTGGCAACATACAGCACCTGAGACATCATGCCATTTGTTCGTTCCAGTGTTTTCCTGTGATCGAGAACACTACCCATTCGGCGATGTTTGTCGCATGGTCTCCGATGCGCTCGAAGTATTTCGCTATCATTAAAAAGTCCATGGCTTGTCCGCCATTTTCTTTGTCCGCTCTGATGAGTTCAATGAGGTTGTTTTTGATATTTGTGAAAAACATATCCACCACATCATCGCTCTCAATCACCGCATATGCCAGCTCAATGTCTTTTTTGACAAAGGCATCTATACTCTCCGTCACCATTTTCGAAGCTGTAACCGCCATTTTGGGGATGTCCTCCAGCTTTCTTATATAGGTTTCGCCGATGAGCATCAGCGCAATCTCCGAAATGTCGGCAGCTTGATCACCGATACGCTCCATATCTGTAATCATCTTCAATGCTGCCGAAATAAGCCTCAGGTCTTTTGCAACGGGCTGTTGTTGGAGCAGGAGTCGGAGGCACAGCGCCTCTATGTCCTTTTCCATTTGGTCGATTTCCCTATCGTATTCCATCGCTTCCAGCGCTTTTTCTCCATTTTGTTCGATAAGCGCTTCGATTGCCATGGCGATGGCTTTTTCAATCATTGAACCCATCTCCACCAGCATTTCGTGCAACATGGTAAGCTGCTCTTCGAATTTATTTCTCATCAGCCAAACCTTCCTGTAATATAATCTTCACAGCGCTTGTCCTTTGGAACAGAGAATACTTGCTGGGTTTCTCCGAATTCTATCATCTCCCCAAGGAGGAAAAAAGCTGTACGGTCTGAAATGCGCGTTGCCTGTTGCATATTATGGGTCACGATTACCACCGTATAGTCCTTTTTCAATTCGGTAATCAAATCTTCTATCTTTGAGGTCGATATGGGATCGAGGGCACTGGTGGGCTCATCCATCAGCAGCACCTCTGGCGACACCGACAGCGCTCTGGCTATGCAAAGCCTTTGCTGCTGTCCACCTGATAGCGCCAGTGCGCTCTTTTTCAGTCTGTCCTTCGTTTCCTCCCATATTGCAGCATCGCGCAGGGATTTTTCCACGATTTCGTCCAGCTTTTGCTTGCTTTTTATCCCATGGGTGCGAGGTCCGAAGGCTATGTTGTCATAAACGCTCATTGGGAATGGATTCGGTTTCTGAAAAACCATGCCAACACGTTTTCTCAGCATATTTACATCCATGTCTCCATAGATGTCAACTCCGTCGAGAAGCACGGAACCGGTGATTTTGCACCCTTCCACCAAGTCGTTCATTCGGTTAAGGCTTTTTATCAGCGTAGACTTGCCACAGCCCGAGGGACCAATGAATGCGGTAATCTCTCTATCCGCTATGTCCATTGTAATGTTTTTCAGCGCCTGGAAATCATTATACCACAAATCCACGCCATTGATTTTAAATTTTACCATTTTATCCTAACTCATTCCTAATTCCAAATTCCTACTTCAAATTCATTCGCCTTTGAATTTGCGCTCAATTGACGCCGATAATGTGTTTATTCCCACCACCAAAACCAGTAAAATCACAGCGGTCGCATAGGCTTCGTTCCTGTGGTACCCCTGGCTCGACAATTGCAAAACGTGAAGCGCCAAGGTCCTGCCTTGGGAAAACAGGTTGTCGGGGATTTTTATTACGCTGCCGATGGTAAAAACAAGGGCGGCGGTTTCTCCTACGATGCGTCCTATTGCTAGAACGATTCCTGCGAATATCCCTGGCATTGCAGAGGGCAGCACCACCCGCCACACAGTCCGCAACCGTCCTGCGCCAAGGCTAAAAGAGCCTTCCCTATAACTGTCGGGTATCGATTTCAGGCTTTCTTGAGTTGTTCTTATTATGAGCGGCAAGACCATAATCGCCAGTGTAAAGCAGCCGGCAAGTATCGACTTCCCCCAACCCAGCCAATCAGCAAAAAATATGTATCCGAACAGTCCGAAGACGATTGACGGTATTCCCGCCAGTGTTTCCGAGGTTATTTGTATCGCGGCTACGAGCCTGCTCCCTCGCTTCGCATATTCCACAAGGTAAATCGCAGTAAAAATCCCAAGGGGCACAGCGAGCAGCAAAGTCACCACCACCATGATTACGGTGGTCACCAGCGCAGGAAAAAGCGACTGGTTTTCCACTGTATATGTGACTTGGAAAAGTGATGGCTTGATATGGGGAATTCCTTTTATGAGGATGAATGCAAGCAGATAGAGCAAAATGGATACGGTTATAAGCCCTGACAGCCAAACCGCAAGGAAGCGCAACCAGTCCATTGGCTTTTTTTTCAGAAATACAGCTTTAAGTCTGCTCTTGCTCATCATCCTCGCTCCCCTTGTCATTTGGTTTTTTCCTTTTGAAACCTTCGCTATTATTCAATAACGAAAAGAGTCCATTGATTATCATTATAAACACGAACAATACAACGCCGGTGGCGATCAAGGCTCCGTTGTGCAAACTGCCATGCTCCACATAGCCCATTTCTATTACAATATTTGTTGTCAGTGTACGGACGCCTTTCAAAAACTCTTGGGGCATCCGCAAAACCGCTTGGTTCCCAACGACCATCTTGACTGCCATGGTTTCGACAATGGCGCGTCCGATCCCCAGCACAATCGCTGCCATCACGCCCGATTTCGCCGCCGGCAGCACGACTTTGAACACGGCGCGCTCGTGGCTTGCGCCAAGGGCAACAGCGGCTTCATACAGTTCTTGGGGTACAGCCCTGAGATTTGTTTCTGCGATGCTGATGACCGTGGGCAGTATCATGATTCCCAAGAGTATCGATGCTGCCAGTATTGTGTCGCCGCTCATCATGCTATATCTTTTACCAAAGGCGTCGAATATCATGGGAACTAGGACCATCATTCCGAAGAATCCATATATTACCGATGGAACGCCTGCCATCAGGCTGATTGCCGGTTTAACCAGACGGTAAAGCCCTTTGGGGCACATCCTCGCCATAAAGACAGCCATCATGATTCCGATGGGCACACCCAGGAGAATCGCTCCCGCTGTTACATATATGCTTCCCAGAATCATGGGTAAAATGCCATATGCAGGATTGCTCCCGGTTGGCGTCCATTTTTGCCCTAGGAGAAATTCCTGCACTCCGATTGTGAATATGCTGGGGAGGCCCTGGGCAAACAAGAAAACGCATATCAAAGCCACAGCAAGTATAGATGTCAAAGCTGCTATGAAAAATATGATATGCATTGTTTTCTCTTTTGCCTTAACTAACATAATGACCTCGCCAACTGAGTTTGTATTACTGGTTGTAACTGCTCAGGATCCCTTCGCTTAAGCCCCCATAGGCTTCGTCATTGCTGCCTCCGAGCCGCAATCCCATCAGAATCCGCTGGAGATTGCGGGCCTTACCCTGGGTGATGCAAGGGGTCTGAGCAGTTACTACTGATTTTCGCTCGCTAGTATGACGCTTTGCCGAATCAGTACTGTTCGTCCTGATTCAGATTTAGGCTTCGCTCCAGATGGTCACTTCGCCTGTGAAGATTGCCCTGACTTGCTCGATGGTCATGCCAGTGACTGGATTTGCGGGATTCACAATTACTGCAACGCCGTCAAGGGCAATGTCGATGCCTTCAAGATTCGCTTTTTCTTCGTCTCTGAGTTCGCGGCTGGACATTCCGATATCGAGGACTCCGCTGGTCGCTTCGCTGATGCCGGTTCCAGAACCGCCGCCAGAAATCTCAATTTCCACACCTGGGTTGAGAACAATGTATGCCTGCCTAAGGGCTTGCATCAATGGCTCCACCGATGTTGAGCCGCCAACCTTGAGCGTTCCGCTCAGTCCACCCGAGCTGTAGCTGGGTGCATTGACATCCACTTTTGTCCATCTTGTGGCAGAAATGTCTTGTCCTTCAGCAGAGATCATAAAGGAGATGAAGTCCTGCACAAGTTCGTTTTCTGCACTGTCCGCATTGATGCAGACCAGGAGCGGTCTTTGAAGCTTATAGCTTCCATCCATAATGGTTTCGTTGGACGGTACGACTCCATCTATGCTCAGAGCCTTTACCCTGTCGCTCAACGAGCCGACGGAAACATAGCTGATCGCGAATTCGTTTTCTTCCACTTTTGTTAGAATCTCGTTTGTTTCGCTGATGACCACTGCTTCTACGTACATATCGCCACCGACTCCGGTGATGCTTACAAAGGCATCCCTCGTGCCGCTGCCGTCTTCGCGGGTGAATAGGGCAATGACCCTGTCAGCATCAAATGTGCTGTCGCCGCTGGTTTCTGTGTTGCCCGCTGGGCTGCTTGCGGCAGGAGATGTGGTACCGGCTGGGGACACGCTGCTCGATGGTGAGCTTGATGCCGATGGTGATGTGGTCGTCCCAGAGTCTGTGCATCCTGAAGCTGCTGATAGCAACAGGACAAGCGCAAGCGCTATTGCTAGTGTCTTTTTCATTTTTTCTCTTCCTCCAAAGTATGATTATATTTGCCTATGGCGTTTTTTTACAATCCGTTTCCATTGGCGTTAAAAGAATACAAGCGCAATGTAAAATCAATATAGTTGTATGTGTAAAATTCTTGTAAAACTCAGAACCGATTGACACTATGCACTGTGGCATGATAAAATGATTTTCGAAAAGAGAATTTTAAGCGGATTGGGGGGAGCTTGTGAACACTTATATAGCCAGACAGCCGATTTTTAATATGAAAAAGCAGATTTTCGGTTATGAACTTCTTTTTAGGAGCAGCGGCGAGGATTATTTCTTTTTGGACGCAAACACCACCCATGACCAAGCAACGTCCCATGTGGTAATCGAGAGCTTCTTCACCAGAGGCATAGAAACCATCACTGGGGGGAAGCCTGCTTTTGTCAATTTCACTTCGAATCTTCTGCTTGAAAACACTGCAACGCTATTCCCTCGAGATCAGCTTATCGTCGAGATTCTAGAAACCGTGAAGCCCACCGTGGAAATTGTCGAAGCCTGCCGTGAGCTACACAGAAAAGGCTATAAGCTAGCTTTGGACGACTTCATGTATTCGCCTGAGTTGGACCCGCTCATCGAGCTGAGCAGAATCATCAAGTTCGACTTTCTCGAGAGTTCTCCCCAGGAGATCGCCCAGATGATGAGGCGGATAAACCTCAAAGGGAAATGGCTTCTTGCAGAAAAAATAGAAACAAACGAAATGTTCGACCTCGCCTTGTCCATGGGCTTCCGCTTGTTCCAAGGCTATTTTTTCAGCAAGCCTGAAACAATGTCTTCAAAGACGCTGTCTCCGCTGAAGTTCAGCTATATCACCCTCATACGGGAGGTCAGCGCCGGCGATGAAATGAATATCCAGCGGGTGTCGAAGGCAATCAGGGACGATGTGGCTTTGTCATATAAGCTGCTCAGGTTGGTCAACTCTGCCTTTTATGGTCTGCGTACAGAAGTGACGGACATTTCCAGGGCGATTGCCGTCATCGGCAGCATCGAGCTGCGGAAATGGGTTTTTATGATTGCCCTCATGGGGCTCAGTTCGGACAAGCCAGACGAAATCATCAAAATGTCCATGATTCGTGGCAGGGTCATAGAGAACCTCAACGGCAAATTCAATATTGCCAAATCTGACGAGAGCGCTTTCCAGGTGGGTTTGTTTTCGATGCTTGATGTGCTCATGGATGTACGCATGTCTTCTGCCCTTGAAGGCATCCATCTTGCCGACGAGGTCATTGCGGCGCTCATATATCAGACTGGTCCCCTCTATGATTTGCTGGAGCTGGTGATCAGCCTCGAGCGCAGCGACTGGGACAAGACTGACACGATCACCTCGCTGCTGGGTATCAGCGCAGAAACGATTACAGATATATATTTAGACGCAGTCAAATGGTGCAATGATTTGGCTTTGAGCTGATTCATATGAAAAATAACAACTAACTGCCCAGTGGGGCAGCGCAGAGGTGGATATAATGTTCGATCTAAAATTTGACAAGGATGGGCTCATCCCTGCAATCGTCACTGATTCGGAGAATGGCGCTGTGCTGACCCTTGCCTATATGAACGCCGAGAGCCTGCAGATCAGCATTGATGAAGGTATCACATGCTTTTGGTCGCGTTCCCGAGGCGAGCTATGGCGAAAGGGCGAAACATCTGGAAATACGCAGCACATTGTCAGCATCAAGACAGATTGCGACAGGGATGCATTGCTTGTAGCCGTGCGAAAAGATGGTCCTGCCTGCCACACCGGTGCCGAGTCCTGCTTTTACGAGCATCTCCACGGCGATTTTTCCCAGCCTTTTTCCCTCGATTCTTTGAGTAAAATAATATTGGACAGAAAAAACAACCCCCAGCCCGGTTCTTATACAACGTCGCTATTTGAGAAAGGTCTTGACACTATGCTGAAAAAAGTCGGCGAAGAGTCAACGGAAGTGATCATTGCAGCAAAGGCAAATGACAGGGTAGAGACCATCTACGAGATTGCCGACTTGGTCTATCATACCATGGTTCTGATGGCGAGCGCGGACATCAGCACCGAGGATATCATTAAGGAGCTCGCCTCCCGGCACGGCATCGGTACTGGAATCAGGGAACAGGGAGCGGGTGTCTGAGCTAGTGAGGAGCGATTTATGAAACTGCAGAATCTTCATACACATTCCCTATATTGCGATGGGGGGCTTAGCCTTGAAGATATGGTTAAGGCGGCAATTGGTGCTGGCTGTTGGTCCCTTGGTTTCTCGGGACACTCTTATGCGCCTTTTGATTTTGGATACTGCATGAGCCAGGAGGATACTTTGAAGTATTTTCGGGAGGTTGGCGAGCTGAAGGAGAAATATGCCGACCGAATCCAGCTTTTTCTTGGCATTGAGCAGGAGTATCTTGCCAACAACGTTGTGGGTGATATCGACTATTCCATAGGTTCTGTTCATTTCGTCAAAAAAGGCGATGTCTTTGTGAGCATCGATGGCGATGCCGATGAGCTGAAGTCTTCGGTGGATACCCTTTATGGCGGCGATTACTACGCATTGGTGGAGCATTACTATGAAACCATCGCCGATGTCATAAACAAAACAAGAGCCGATATCGTAGGCCATTTCGACATTGTTACAAAATTCAACTTAAATGGTGGTCTCTTTGACGAGAAGCACCCCCGTTATGTGGATGCTGCCCTTTCTGCAATGGACGAGATTCTGAAGACCCACAAGCTCTTTGAGGTTAACACCAGGGTTATGTTCAAGTACGACAAACCAGATCCCTATCCTTCTGCTTTTCTTCTGTCTGAGCTTTTCCACCGCGGTGGCGAGGTCATTCTTTCCAGCGACAGCCACGAGGCTGAGTCAATTTGCTATAAATATGGCGAAATCCAAGAGCTCCTGAAATCCATTGGTTTCAAATATGCCAAGCAGCTGACAAAAGACGGCTTCATCGAAGTGGCTTTGTAAACACGATACCTCAGCCTGTGCCCGAATTTTTTTGTCTCAGCTTGAGTACAAGCACTGTTCCCAGCAGGAACGTGACCACGACAATCACCACATTGAAAACAACCCTATAATCCCTCACTTGAGGGATTTCTATTTCCAACAAATTAATCGTCTGAATAGTTCCTCTGTCTATGGGGCCTTTTAGGATTTCGTTCCTATACCGCCCGATATCATAGACTGGAGCGGTTTTCGTTGGGTCTCTGCCAAACTCAAGGGTGTATGTTTCCCTTGCGCTGCCTTCGAAAATAACGTCGGCACCATAATATGTAGCGAGAATCCCATCGATTTCTATGGGTCTGTCATCACCGTCATAGATAGTTATGACATATTTTTCATCCAAGGGGATGTCCCAATACAAGGGAATCTTTGTGTCCGAATATGACGTGTCGTTAAAGCTGAGGTTATACAGCTCTTTTTGCCGCCAGGACCCTGCGGAGACATTCCTCATGAACATACTGTTTGTCTGTATCGTTATATCGCAAAGACGCAGATTTTGCAGACCCTCAACGGTGATTGTGGTAACCCCGTCTTCGCTCTTAATTGTAAAATCGGCTTGTAGGGAACCCAGGAGGTATACATCCTCGCTAAGCTCCACGCTATATACCAATTGGGCAGAATCAAAGGAGATCTGCTCCAGATTGTTCCCAAGTTTCAGTCGATAATGTGTATATTTCAAAGGCTGCCAAAAGTCGATGTATAGCTTGTCCTTCCCATCCACCGAGAAAAGGGAATCGCGTTTGATATAGTCCCAATGGATATTGTCGTAGCTACCATAAACTTCCAGTTCTTTGGCAAAATTCGTATGGTATGTGGAAAATTCTATGGATGTGGAAATCGTATCCCTGTCGGTGTCCACCGCTAGTTTATAGTCGAAGTAATAATCATCTTCGAATAAATAGGCATTGATGAGTGCCAAGGAAGTACTTTCTGTTATCGTAGAGCTGCTCCTGGAGCCTTCGTGAATGAAATATGGCACGTTTTCACCCTTTGAATCTTTCACTAAAATGTCAGACAGATTGCTATTGGTCAGATTATATACAAGGGGTGTAAGGCGAATGGCTTTGTACCGGTTGTCGCCCTCGACACTTGTGGTTGCCGCATATGTTTCTATTGTCGTTTCCGCATCTGTTTGAGCTTGTGCAAGCGCCGCCATTGCTGTCATGTTCATTAATATGAGAGTGCTCAATATCATCGCTGCTTTTTTTCTCATGTAGGAACATCCTTTCTTTGGTAGATTCAAATGGTTCTGGAGAAATCTGCCTCCTCACCGACATTTACCGGTAAGCTGGGACTCGGTCCGGAAAGCTATGGTTCGATCTGGAAAGCTAGGACTCGGTCCGGTAAGCTAGGGTTCGGTCCGGTAAGCTGGGACTCTGTCCGGTAAGCTAGGACTCTGTCTCCTGGGATGCCAGCTGTTGGTTCTCCATGCGTTTGTTGAAAAATTGATACACAAAAGAAATCGCTATAAGCGTTATCCCAAGGGAAAAATACGACACGATTTGGTAGCCTTGGGTCAGGCTTGCCAAATCCACCAGGAATAGCTTGGCAACGGACACGATGGACAAGCCCAGCCCAAACTTCCTGATGAAAGAGTATCTGCGGGAAAAACCAAATATTATCCAACCAAGGGCGGTGAGGACATATATGATGCTAATCGCCGCGCTGGAAAAAGAAAGATTGTACTGGCTTATCAAATTCTGCGTGAGGATTATCACGCCATATCCCGAAACGATCAGCGGATACCATTCGATGCCAAGTTTCCGCTCAGACAGTATCATCAAAATCAAATCCCTAAGGGCAAATATGGACAAAGCGCCCAACACTAGCAAAATCGCCGTGCCTGCAATCGTTGTTCCCATGGACTGGGTACCGAACCTCAGGTATATACTCGAAACCGGCGACGAGTAACTGTTGATAAATGCTAAGCCGATGATTCCGATAAGATACAACGTAATGGACATCATCTTAGTTCCAAGGTCAGATAGAAGGGAAATGCGAGAGATGCTATATGCCAGAACAAAGGTTGCCACAATGGCAGCAGCGCTGAGCAAATATCCAAGTTGGAATGCCGTAACTATATTTATTGAAAAGACATGGCTGCGGATTTTTACTTGAATCAGATACATTAGATATATCCAGAAATTGCCCAGAACGAAATACTTGTATGCTTTTACAAATTGTTCATATAGCATTCCTTTGTATGCAAAGGTGGTGAAAATAGCTATGCTCCCGATGGTTATCGCCGAGTATTTATACACGTACATATAATCAGTGAACTGCAAGGTATCAAATCCCATGAAGGCGAACAAGCACAGGGCGCAAACCACAAAACCTGCGCGCCTGATGCCTTTTTCACCTGTGAGGATTCCGTATACCGCTAGTAACACGCCCTCTGCCAGCCAGCCCAGCGACAGCCACGACCGTCCGAACTGTAATGGTATCGTCAAGATTACAAAGGCGAGACCAGTCAAATAAAACAGAGCCTTTCCGTAGCGTTCTTCCTGGGAGAACTTGCTCTCTATAAACTTTCCTATGAGCAGATATATGAAAGCATATCCAATGGCGAGCAGCCCATGGAAATCCTCCAAGTCGTGGATATAGAAAACGTAAAACATAATAAGTGTGCTAAAGACCGTATTAATGGCAAGGAGCACGATATCGGACTTGCGGAACCTGCTGCCTGTACGGAAAGTGCTTACTATCGGGATTGCCGTATAAACGAGAAAAGCAAACAGCACATAGAGTATGTTAAGAACAACTTCATTGGTAGTGCTTACGCGGTAATAGCTACCGCATATGTACAGCGTACCGATGGTGTTGAGGAAAAGACCAAGGAAAGATGATATGCGCCACTTTTTGCTAAAAGATATCAGCAATGCAAGGAGGTTCAGCGCCACAAAGTATACCATTGCTCCATATAATACTATCAGGTCGGAACCTATCGAATATAAGGGCAAGTAACCGCCAACCAGGGCAAATACGGCGATTATCTGCGCATTGTAGCGGTTGGACAGTACAAAGGCAACCGTTGTAATCAGCACACAAATCAGCAGCGCCGGATACATATCCAAAATCCCCAAGGCAAAGAAGCTCAATGCCAAAGCGGTGTAAAGCACCCCTACGCCGCCGGCGGATATCCCCAATGAAAAGACGTTTGCTCTCTTGGAATTTAGAAACTCTCCAAGGGCAAGCATCAGCCCGCCCAATCCGAAAAGCATGACGCCCTTGAGCAGATTGGTCAAGCGGAAATATGTGAAATGCGCCAATGTGATGGAGCCGATTATCAGAAGCAGCACACCCAGAGCATTGAGAACATTTAGCCCCAAGAAGCGCTCGATGTTGTTTTTTCTCGTGACTTCGAAAATCTGGTCATCGGTGATGTCTTCATTTTTCAGGGCTTCCAGCTCTGCTCGCTCATCAGCTGTGAAAGCCCCTGGAACCGGCGGCAGATTGCGGTTTGCTTCTGCAATTTTGCTTGTTAGCAAGGTGTTCAGTTCGTTTAGTTTTTCATGGATTTCATCTTCTGCGGCGATGTTGTTGCGGGACAGTGCCATATTGAAGCTGTTGATCCTCTCCTTGACCCTTAGTTCCAAGTCATTGAGCCTGTTTCGCTCTTGGTCGATGCCAGCTTTGAAATATGCTTCGATTTTCTCCGATGATGTGTTGAGAATCTTGACTTTGTCGTTGAACATCTGCTCATGGAGGGTGTTTTTCAGCCCGTTGTTCTCCTTTGCCAGGGCATCTGCGTTTTTTTCAAGCCGCTCTATGGCAACGCGGTTTCTCTCGAGTTCTCCCCTCAGCTTGTCATTTTCCACCGACAGGTCGCTCTCGGCAATCTTCCTATACTCCGCCTCAAGCTCCGCCAGCGCTTCCCTTTGTTTTTGCAGAATATCCTTCAAGTTATCAGCTGCACTCATATTATCACCCGCAATATCAAATTGTATCAGTATCACAGCAACTCTATCACAAAACCAATTATGAATCAAGTGCAATCAAAAACACAAGGGGACGGTTCTCTTGTGCGATTTCATTCTCCAGTTGTTTTCGTAGCGGGACTCCATGGTATTCACCGGTATTCACCCGTCCAGCTTGTATCTGTTCAGGAGGGCAACGGGAATGTCTGTTTTTACGTTCCGTCAAGCGAAACCAAGGACGGTGGAGCGTCGCAAACTTCTGCACTGATGCGCCACTGAGCGATAGGAACGTAAAAACAGACATTCCCGCTGCCCTCCTGAACAGATACTCCAGCTTCGGTTTCCGTGCCGTGAGTCAACCTGCTGTACATATGGCAACTGTATACTGTGATTGTAACAGAGTTGTTAACTTCAATTGTGGTAAATATTTGTACCGATTTTCACGGATTTGTGGTACACTATCGTGAAAACATAATCAAACTCTGGAGGATCAACGATGCCATTAGTTAGTGAAATCTATGGAATGAACGTATTCA
>Ga0099364_10008252_pt1 | contig 14680 bp, 9 predicted proteins | sample TergutTh196P3_FD_73070 | JGI IMG/M metagenome (GOLD analysis project Ga0099364, IMG submission 73070) | Microcerotermes parvus P3 segment gut microbial communities from Pointe-Noire, Republic of the Congo - Th196 P3 | ecosystem: Host-associated > Arthropoda: Insects > Digestive system > Gut ... | reverse complement strand
GGGTCGGGATCGTATTTTAATATATCGATTTTTTCACCTTCAAGTTCTTTAATCACAGCCTGAATACGCACGCCTTTAAGGCCGACACATGCGCCGACAGGATCAACATCTTCCCGGTTTGAATAGACAGCCAGTTTTGTGCGGAATCCGGGTTCACGGACAATTTTATGAATCTCCACTGTTTTATCGTAGATTTCAGGAACTTCCAACTCAAAAATGGCGCGTACAAATTCAGTGTGCGTTCTGGAAAGAACAATTTGAAGCCCTGATGATTCTTTTTTTACTTCTGCGATAAGCGCTTTTATTCTGTCGTTTACATGGTATGTTTCCCTTGGAGACTGGAATTTTTTGGGAAGTACGCCTTCCATTTTTCCAAGATCAACATAGATAGTGCCGTTTCGCTCACGCTGATAATAGCCGATTATTATTTCCCCTTCTTTATCTTTATATTCCGAATAAAGACTGTCTTTTTGAATATCCCTGATTGTCTGATGAGCTTTTTGTTTCGCGCTTTGAACCGCGATACGGTCAAATTGCTTTGGATCAATTTCTACCAGTATTTCATCTCCGACATCAGCATCCGGGTTTAATTCTCTGGCTTCTTCCAAATCAATTTCTGTAACAGGATCATAAACGCCGTCCTGTTCTACGATCTTTTTTTGGGCAAAGATAGAAACTTCTAAATTTTCATCGTCAAATTTTACCACCGCATTCTCTGCATTGCCAAAACGCTGCTTGTATGCGGCAATTAATGTATCTTCTATGGTGCGCAGTATCAGCTCTTCAGGAATACCGCGATCCTGATTCAACTGACGAATTGCCTGCGACATATCTGTTCCCAATTTATACCTCCTGTGCAAAATCCGATAAAGCGCTATCAAGTTTTGCTTTCGCTATATTATCAAATTCGAGCCTTAAAGCTCCTTCTTTTGTCTTTATTACAATCCCTTTTTCATCAGCGGATTCCAAAATACCCGCCGTCCAGTCTGAAATGCCGGGAAGATAACAACGTACTCCCCTGCCGATATAGTGAACAAATTCCGCGCCGTCCTTAATAAGCCTGTCTATTCCGGGAGAAGATACCTCTAAATAGACATCTTGCTCCGGAAAAGCCAGCTCAAGTCTGGGCATAATGGCGCGGTGAACCTTTGAACAGTCGTCCGTACCGACAGACTTTCCATTGTAAATTACAGCCCTAACCTGTACGCTCCCCCGGTGTCTAGAAATAACCAGCTCTACAAGGCTGAATTTCAGCCCTTTAAGCACCTCTTCCAGCGACAGTCGTACGCAGGCGATTTCATGTGGTACGTCATCTTTGGCTGTATACCGCATCATTCTACCCTGTTTAACGCAGACAAAAAAAAGGGCTTTTTGAAGCCCTTTTTTTAAATGAAAAACTATATTGATATAAACATATCGTTTTTGAGAAAAACTGTCAAGTAGTTATGCAGAATTATGACAATTTGGGAAAAAATCACTGAAAATACGGTAATTACAGGGGTTAAATGCCTATGAAAGCAGGCTGCGGGCAATGCCGGCGGCTTCTTCAAATTCGCTGTGCAGCAAAGATTCTGAAATAGCGCTGAGTTTTTCCCTGATTTCTTTTGACCATGCCATTTCTTTTAGATATGCAAGTGCATCTTTGGCTGATTTTTTATCCATAGAGGCGCATGCATCTTGAATAGCAAGCAATTTTTCCTGCAGGATCAGGCTGTTTTTGGCTGTAACAGCGTTGTTTTCAGTTTCTGTACTGTCTTCATTTGGGTTATGCTTTTCTATTATACTGCCAAGAGATTTAATAAAATCAGGAAGCGCAGATAAAATAAGCTGGGTTTTATTGTCACGGCCTGCCTGTTCCAGTTTTTCAGCTTCGGCAGACAACCCGTTTTCGCCTATATTCATAAGAACGCTTTTCATGGAGTGGATATTTATTATAAAAACCGGAACATCATCGCTCCTGCGGAATTTGTTTTCGCAAATGTTCTCAAAAACAGCAAGAGCTTTTTTTGCATCGCGGACAAATATTTCTGCAAGCTGCGGTTCTATTGCTATCTTATGACCGCCTGCCGCATACAGTGTATTTTTCTGTTTCCGCGCTTCTTCAAGAGTATCCGCAGGCTGCTTGTCGCGTATCAATCGATTAAGAACGGAGTTTAACTGGCGAATATCAATTGGCTTGGAAATAAAATCATCAAAGCCATTTTTAAGGAATATTTCTTCCTGTCCAAAAATGGCATTTGCCGTTAACGCTACAATTGGTTTTGAATATCCAAGACTTCGTATAAGTTTTGCAGCTTCTATGCCGTCCATTCTTGGCATCATGTGATCCATAAAAATAATATCGTAGCTGGCGTTGTCCCTGATTTTATCTACAGCTTCAAACCCGCTTAAAGCAGTATCAACTTTTAACCCATAGGGAGTCAAAAGACCGCGGGCAACATATAAATTTGTTTCGACATCGTCAACAACCAAAACAGAGCCGTATGGCATATATTCCTGTTTAGTCTGCAAATTCCTTGTTTTTGTTGTACTTTTTAAATTTAAAGTCATAAGGTTATCAGCAAGTTCCCTGCCAACCGGAGTGTTATCTGCACATTCCTGCGGCAGACGTACAGTAAAAGTTGATCCCATTCCGGGCGTACTTTCTATTGAAATATCACCTTTCATTAACTGAATTAAATTGCGGGTAATATTCATGCCAAGACCTGTACCTTCGGTTTTACGGTTTGCTTCCAGATTAAAACGGTAAAATTTTTCTCCCAGTCTTTTAACCTGTTCAACTGTCATACCCTGCCCTGTATCGCTGACACGGAATACAAGTATAACACTGGAACTATTTGCAACCGGCTCTGAAAACAAAGACAGCTCAATCTGCCCTTCCTGAGTATATTTAAACGCATTGGAAAGCAGGTTATTTAATATCTGTTTTATGCGAAGTTCATCTCCAATAAGCAGCGAAGGTATGTTTTCATTTACATCTAGTTTAAATTCAATGGGTTTGCTTTCATAGCGGATTATATTTAGTTTTACAATATCATGGACAAGACTGGGTATATCATACTGAGAATTAGAAAGCTCCAGCTTGCTTGCTTCTATTTTTGACAAATCAAGTATGTCATTAATAATACCAAGCAGTAAATCACCGGAATTATAGATTCTTTCAAGCGCTTCCCTGTTTCCAAGCGACAGTGATTTATCCTGAAGCTGAATCTCCGTTATACCCAGTATTGCGTTCATTGGCGTTCGTATTTCATGGCTCATCTTTGCAAGAAAATCACTTTTTGCCTTGCTGCTTTCTTCGGCTACTTCCGCCCTGCGCATTTCCGCTATCATGGCTTTTAACTCTCTTAAATCCCTGACATAACCTGCGACAGCATATTCACCTTTAAACTTTACGCGCACAAAGCTGACCTCTGTAGGGATCAGCTCTCCATCTGCTTTCTGATGAATCCACTCAAAACGGCAGTTTCCTTCTTCAAACGCTTCATTAACATATTTAAAGATAAGCCTTCTAGATTCCTCGCCGGAAGGCTGGTATTGCGGGAAGAATTCAAAAATTCTGTCGATGAATTCTTTTTTGCTGGACAATCCAAACAGCCTTACTATTTCCTGGTTGCAGTCTACAAGATTCAGCTTGTTATCAATCATAAAACAGCTAAGGGGCGTTGCGTCAAACATAATCTGCGTACATTCATCGGCTTCCCGGATCTTTGCCATAATGGATTTCATTTCGCGTAAATCGCGGGTGTATCCGCAGACCATATATTCGTCTCTGTACTTTACGCGGATAAGTTCAACATCGCATTGTATCAATTCTCCATTTAATTTCCTGTGAAGCCATTCAAAACGGCTGTAGCCGTCATTAAATACTTTTGTAATATTTTCTATGAACTTTTCGCTTGACAATCTTCCGTCAGGCTGATACTCAGGAGAAAATTCATGTATTCTTTCCAGATATTCTTTTTTATCTGATAATTCAAACAGCTTTACCGCTTCATGGCTGCAATCTATAATCTCAAAATCTTTATTCCAAAAACCGATAACCAAAGGAGTGGTATCAAGCATTACCTGTATACGTTCTTCGGCTTCGCGTGTTTTTGCTAATATTGCATAGTATTCGCGCAAATCCTGGCAGTATGTTATAACAAATGGATTATTCTTATGCCGGATACTGACAGACTTGGCATCGAATGGTATTGCTTCGCCGTTTACATGATTGTGATACCATATAGTCTGGCTTTTCCCTTCGTTAAATGCTTTACTTTGTAACTGTACAAGCTTATCAAATGTCTTCATTCCATCCGGCTGATACTCAGGCGCTGTCTCCATAAACCTTTCGCGGTACTCCTGTTTGCTGTATATGCCAACCACCCTTGCAGCTTCGTAGTTAAAATCTATAAGATTATAATCCCTGTCCCACATTGTTACGCCCAAAGGAGCTGCGTCAAGCATCATTGTTGTACGTTCTTCTACCCTCTTTTTACCAAAAACAATACTTAATAAAATAGCGCATAAACCGGAAGCCAATACCAGCCCCATAATAATAAGGAGTCTCCCTATTTCCCTTACGCTTTGGTAATAATTATCTGTATATGCTATAATTGCCAGATACCAGCCATTATTAAGCCGCTGGACAAAGAGAACTGATTCCTTGTTATTGTAATCCCATGCTTTACGTTCGGAAATATTATTTCCCTGCATTAATTCATTTAATATGGCTTCTCCGTCATTCATCAGGCTTACATTTATGCCCAAAAATGCAGAATAAGGATGAGCAAGTACATTAAATTGACTGTCAAGCAAAATCCCGTAGCTGTCATTTGTAACAAATGTATTAACAGCATAATCCCTTATTCTGTCAAGCATTATGTTAAGGCAGACTATTCCAAGAACATTGTTATCATCATCAAAGATTTGACGTGCGAATGTCAAAGAAGTTCTATTAACTGCCCTGTTTATATATGGCTGAGTAACTCCAACTTTTCCGTCTGCTTCAACCGCCGCCTTATACCAAGGACGGTCATGGGGTATAAGGTCATCAAGCGACAGATTATCCAGCCCATACAAAATCGCGCCGTCAAATACGGGGAAAAAACCAAAAACATCTGTTGTATAAGACATTTGCTGATCATCAGAGGTTAAATATTTTAAAATATCCCTCATATAGTTTTGTACAATATTCATGCTGACGCCGTTTATGATCATTGTACGTATATTTTCCGAAATTACGCTCAATGCCGTACTTGGCTCCAGAAGATCCGCTTCTATATGGGCTTGAGTATTGGCAATGGCGTTATTTACATCTTTTAGAAGGTGTCTGCGTTCTATATTGCTCATGAAGTAGTAGCTGAAAATAACCATTAATGCGAATGCGATAACTACGGCAAGAACCTGCGCATGGGTTACTACCTTCCATAACTTTCCGACAATGGAACGCACTATACACCTGCCTTAACAGCCTTAAACAGATCCTTTACCTTAAAAAAAACTTCTGTGATTTTTGGATCATATTGAGTACCCGAACTTTCCATAATAATTTTTACAGCTTCTTCATCTGTAAATGCTTTTTTATATGGCCGCTCTGAAACAAGCGCGTCGTATACGTCAACAATCGCCATTATGCGTCCCTGAAGCGGAATTTCCTCTCCCTTAAGTCCGCGCGGGTAACCGTTTCCGTTCCACCATTCATGATGACTTCCGGCAAACAGTCTTGCGTTACGCAAAAATTCTCCTTCTCCGGTACGTGAAATAATTTTATCTATAATACGTTCGCCTTCTATGGCATGGGTTTTCATTAATTCATATTCTTCTTTGGAAAGTTTGCCGGGTTTATTAACAATTAAATCCGTTATAGAGATTTTTCCCAAATCGTGCATACGCGCAGATGAAATAATTTTTTCTTCGTCCCAGCTGTTAATTTCTTCGGCATATACCCCATGTGTTTTCATTTCGTCTATCAGTATTTTGATATACATCGACGTACGTTCAATATGCCCGCCTGTTCCCTTATCGCGGTTTTCGACCATGTCCGCAAGAACAGATACAATGCTGTTCTGCAGCCGGTTAAGCTGAGATGTACGTTCACGAATTATTTCATCTATATTAAGGTGTGTTTTTATACGGTTTAAAAGCACAGGCGCGGAAAATGGTTTAGTAACAAAATCCACCGCGCCCATTTCAAAACCTTTGGCTTCCACTGCGGCGTCATTACGTCCTGTAAGGAACATAACAGGTATATCCGACACTTTATTTTCAGATTTTAGCTTTTCAAGCGCCTGAAACCCGTCCATTTCCGGCATTTCTATATCAAGAAGGATAAGATCTGGGGTAATCTTTGAAATAAGCTCAAACATTTTGGCTGCAGACGGCATTGTCATCACAGAATAGTGATCTTCAAGGACTGCCTCTGCCATTGAAAGATTAGTATCACTGTCATCAATAACAAATATAGTTTTCAATGTTGCTCTATGCTCCTACGCATCAAAAAACTAAAAATTTCATTGTCAAAATTCTAAATTTGACAATGAAAGCCGCCCGTTATCAATTATAGGCGAGATTCTCCCATATTGCCATAGCTTTTCTTTAGAATCTCCATTGGATTTTTTATTTTTATATGTTATGAATGATACATGAGGATAGTATGCCCATAAAAATTCCACAAGAACTGCCTGCTTTTGACGCTTTATCCGGCGAAAGGGTCTTTGTAATGCCCAATGAACGCGCCGAACAGCAGGATATAAGGCCGCTTAAGGTAGGTATTGTCAATCTTATGCCTACAACAGTGGATACGGAGATTCAACTTTTACGGCTTTTGGGCAACAGCCCCCTGCAGGTGGACATAACCTTTTTAAATATGGGCAGCCATAAATCCAAAAATGCGCCGCCAGGACACCTGGAAAAATTCTACATCAGTGCAGAAGAAATTGTCGCCATAAAAGCCAAATTTGACGGGCTTATTATAACAGGCGCTCCTGTAGAAACACTTCCTTTTGAAGAAGTCGACTACTGGGACGAACTTGCAAAAATAATCGATTATTCGGATAACAATGTTTTTTCGGTATTACATATCTGCTGGGGGGCGCAGGCAGGCCTTTACCGCCGTTATAATATCCCCAAAAAACCGCTTGAAAAAAAACTTTTTGGCATTTTTCCCCATACGGTAAATGAGCTTCACCATGTATTATTCCGAGGTTTTGACGATGAATTTCTAGCGCCCCAGTCACGGCACACCGAATGTAACCGCTCTGCGATTGCAGCCGAACCGCGCCTTACAATTCAAAGCGAAACGCCAGAAACGGGTATCTTTATTGTTACTGCCCGCGAAGGAAGGGAAATCTATGTTTCCGGCCACCTTGAATATGACCCCCTCACCCTTGACCGCGAATACCGCCGCGATATAACAAAGGGGCTTAAAATCGATGTGCCAAAAAACTACTATCCAGATGATGACCCTGGCAAAACGCCCTTAGTCCGCTGGCGCGCTCATGCGCATCTGTTTTTTACCAACTGGCTGAACTATGTTTATCAGGGCACTCCGTACAACCTAGAAGAACTTGTTTAAATCTGTTAAACTCTAAACTTGGGGGTAAACAATGATTTATAGAGAATATGGACAAACAGGCAAAAAGGTTTCTCTTCTTGGTTTTGGCGGAATGAGATTCAAAAATGTTGATGACCATGATGAATGTGTACGCATGATGATCGCGGCAGCGGAAGGCGGAATTAACTACTTTGACACAGCTCCCGGTTATTTTGAAACCAGAAGCGAAACGGTTTACGGCAAAGGTTTTGCAGAATTACGAAAAAGAAGTCTTCCCTATTTTTCGGCAACCAAAACATTTGAAACTACCGAAGCCGGAATACGCAAAGAAATCGACGCACAGTTAAAACGGCTAAATATTCCGGCAATTGATTTTTACCATATCTGGAACATTACCACATTAAGCAACTGGGAAAACAGAAAAAAAGACGGTATTTTACAAACTTTCCAAAAACTTAAAAACGAAGGGCTTATCAACCATATTTGTATTTCCAGCCATTTAATAAAAAATGAGATCAAAGAACTTTTAATGGAAGGAGTATTCGAAGGCATACTGTTCGGCTATTCCGCCTATAATTTTCAGACAAGACAGGAAGCGTTTGACGCAATCAAAGAAAAAAAACTCGGCGCTGTAGTGATGAATCCTCTTGGCGGCGGCGTTATCCCGGATCACCCCGAGCTGTTCAGTTTTATCCGACGCGAAGGAGAAAACGTAACAGCGGCCGCCCTGCGTTTCCTTTGGGATCATCAGGAGATTACCAATACTCTTGTCGGGTTTGACACCCTAGAACACGTAAAAGACGCTTTGGACGCAATGAATGGCTACAAACCCCGCACCTCTGCAGAACTTGAAGAAGTTAAATCAAAAGCAGGAGCGTCTTTCGAAGGTATCTGCACAGGCTGCGCGTACTGCAATAATTGCCCGGAAGGTGTACCAATCCCCGAATACATGGATACCTACAACCAAAAGCTGCTTAACAAACAGTCAAAAGACCCAATCGGAGAGCGGTTAAAATGGCACTGGGGTTTGGAAAAAGAAGGCGCGGCAAAATGTACCGAGTGCGGACAATGCGAAGAAGTCTGCACACAGCATATTGATATTATCCAAAGGTTAAAGGAAATAGCAAAAAGTTAATCTTTTTAGGTTACCGGGTTCTGATTTCTAGAACCCGGAATCTGAGCTAATCTCTGCCTACATTAAATGTAATCGATCTAATTGTTACAGTAACAGGCTCAAACGCATTACGGATTTCACCGCCTCTTGTTTGAATCATAAAATTAACAATTCTTTCTTCTCTTTCTGTCGGATTCCCCATAAGATTAATAGTTGAATCCAATACAGACTCAAAAGGGCCCGGATCAGGTGAATTACTGGCATTCCAGCTTGATCCAAGTTCCGACCAGCCAATATGATAACGGAATTGATTGGTATGCGCAGTTGCCTCACCGTCAATAACTACATCAATATACCTTGCTTCCCATAAATTGTATCTCTGAGAAGAATCAAGAATAAAAATTACTCTTTGATTAAACTTGGTAAAAGTAAAATCATAACCGCCGTTGGGATTTACTGCTACTTCTGCAACTTCGTATGTCGGGTTGGTGCTATATACATCATTATCTGACCATGAAAAAGGCGCTAATGCCGTTAAATCAAGCTGCCATACATCTCCAATTTCCTCAACATCAGCCATATTAAATAAAGGATTCGTCCAGGGTTCTTCTTTTTCTTCTTCCTGCTCAGCCGCGTCAGATACGGGAGCAGCCCTACGCGTGCAGCCGGTAAACAGCACTGAAACTGCCAATAGCAGCACCATAAAAAATATCAATTTTTTAAACATATTTTTCTCCTTATATTTATGTTTGGCTCTACATGAGCTTTATAAAATTGTACAGTATATTTTTAATTTTATCAATGAATAATTTTAGCGGTTAGTTTGATCCCAGTAATAATTCAACCAGTTTATTTTCATTGTCTATTGCCAATAATGATCTGAGTTTTGAAAGGCTCTGTAAAAAGCCGTACCTTGCCTTGATATGGTTGTTGCGGCTTGTGATTAAAAGCGAAGAGGCTTCGTTTAAGTCCGAAACAGAACTAAGAGAAAGGCGGTAACGTTCCATTACATATTCAAAGTGCCTTTCTGTGTATTCAAGTGATCTGCCCGATGACAAAACCGCCCCCGCCTGCCCTAATATGTTTAAAAAAGCGCTTTGAAGCTCTGTTTCCAGCGAACTTTCGGCGCTTATATAATCAAGAGCGGCAGAGTCGCGGTTTATGCTGCTTTTTTCTATTCTGTTATTAATAACCCAAAAATCTACAGGGATTGTTCCCCTGATCGAAACTCCTCCCGAACTGGTGGTGTTAAAACCATTTGCCGTTGAATAGTTTAATCCTGTAGAAAATAAAGTTGCGCTTAACACAGGAGAAAAATCCCGTTTGGCAAGCAAAAGGCTGCCTTCTGCCCTTTGGCTGTTCAAAGCGGCTTTTGAAAGCGAAGGATTGGAAGCCGCAAGTAATTTCCAGAATTCATTGAATAAAAAATTAGCTTCGTCATCGGATATCCGGGCAAGACGCTGTATAACATCTTCGTATATGTCAAAGTTGATCTGCTCAAGCTCAAAAGCAGAGTCGATTCCGGTAATAGACCTAAATCTTGCCATGCTAAGTGTTAGATTACGCCTTGTCTGGTTGTATGAATGTTCCCGCGCTTCCCTGTCTGCAAGCGCTCTCAGATAATCGCCGGGGCTGATTATCCCGTGTTCATGACGCACCTGCGCTATAGAAAAACTTATTTCCGCCGCTTCCAGCGAAGATTCTTCCGCTTTTAAAGTCGCTTCCGCTTCCAAAACCGCATAATAGGCATTGTCTGCAGAATCAAGGACATTAAAGTATTCGGCTAAAGCGTCTTTGCGCACGCTTTCTGTAGAAATGGCGCTTAACGCTTTTTGAATAAAACCCTTACCGCCCTGAAAAAAAACCTGAGTAATAGAAAAATCCGCCCCCGATGAAAAAGTATCTGCGGGATTTACAAATTCCCAGTCGCGTAAATAATTTACAGAAGCGCTGTACCCCGCCGAAACAGAAGGCAGCATGGTATACAGCTGATTTCTTTCATCAAGTATGCTGCTGCGTATTGCAAGTTCGTATCTTGCAAGGCTTCTGGAATTAGCCAAAGCCAAAACCCGCGCCTGCTCCAAATTAATAGTCTGCGCCGGCAGACTTATGTTAAAAATTAAAACTAAAACAAAAACTAATACTGTTTTTTTCATATTATTCATACCTCAGTGCGTCGATTGGGTATAGCCTTGCGGCTTTTAGTGCGGGGTAGTACCCGAATACAATCCCCACAAGGGCGGCGAACATTGTCGAGGCCGCCACAATAAACGGGTTTATCGCGGTGGGTATTCCCGTCATGGACATAATTTTACATGCCAGAAATGCCATACCAATTCCCAAAAACCCTCCCATAAGGCTTAGGATAACGCTCTCTGTTAAAAACTGAAAAAGAATGTCACGCTTTCTGCCGCCCACCGCCATTCGTATTCCAATCTCGCGGGTGCGCTCCGTTACAGAGACCAGCATAATATTCATAATGCCAATGCCGCCGACAAGAAGAGAAACGCCTGCAATTGCAGCTAACAAAGTTGTCAGCGTCCTTGAAGTAGCAGAAGCCATTTCGATCATGTCCGCCTGATTCATTATGTCAAAGTCCGCAGGAGAGCCTTCCGGGATATTACGCGATTCGCGCAGGATAAGTTCCGCTTCCTTTTGAGCTGCTTCCATGTATTCTTTGCCGGCCACGCTCATAATGATCGTTCCTATATTGCGCGAATTAGAAAGGCGCGTCATGGCAGTATCCATTGGGATCATTATAATATCATCTTGATCGTTTCCTCCAAAACTTGCGCCCTTGCTTTCCAAAAGGCCAATAACGGTAAAATAAACATTTCCAATTCGTATCTGCTGACCAAGCGCAGAGCCGGCATGGCCAAACAGATTGTTTGCCGTAGTCTGCCCCAAAACCGCCAGCCTGCTGCGAAGCGCCATGTCTTCTTCGTCAAAAATAAAACCTTCATTTATTTTCCAGTTTCTGGCGGCAAAAAAATCCGGTTCTACTCCCTGTATGGAAACCTGAGCGTTCCCCTGAGCGCCTGTAACATTGGCGTTTGTCTGAACAATGCCGGAAATCGCAGCGGCAAAACTCGATTCATAGCGTAATTTCTGAATGTCGTTTTTTGTAAAGGCGTTCATTCGCATCATCACCTGCTGTCCGCTGCGGTTCATCTGCCGCCTTGGTATTATTTGTAATAAATTAGTTCCCATTGCGGTAATCCGTGTTTCAATTTCCCGCTGAGAGCCTTCGCCAAGGGCAACCATAATAATTACAGAGCCAACGCCGATAATTATGCCTAATGATGTAAGAAGACTACGCATACGGTTACGGAGAATGGAGCGTATACAAGTCTGCAATAATTGAAATAAATTCATAACGGCAATAATATTAACAAATATCAAGTACAAAAAGTAACTATTTTGGTTATTTTAACCATTTTATCATATTTTTTCCTTGCTTCTTTAAAATAATACACATTATAATAATCATTGGGCTTAAATTAAAGTAGTTGTATATGGCAAACCGTAAAGGAGAAAAAACATGAAATTAAACGTCAAAGTTCCTTTGCTCATTGGAATCATAGTATTGATAGCCATAATCAGCGTAATTATTCCTATGCAGATAATTATGAGAAACAGCATTATGGCTTCCCATATAGAAGAGTTAAGCGTCAGGGCGGAAACAAGCGCAGAATTAATCCGTGTAAAACTGGAAACACGGCTTCTGCAGCTTATGGAAATGGCCACAAGGGCCAGGGTCAGGGGTATGGATTGGGAGACTATCCGGCCTGCCCTTTATCCCGACCTGCCCCGCCTGGATGTACTTGATCTGGCTTTAGTATCCTTTGACGGAGCATACCGTTATGTTTCAGATAATTCTTTTTCTCAGTTAAATCACCGTGAATATGTTTTAAGCGCCCTTAATGGAATACCTGCAATTTCTGATGTAATCATCAGTCAGGTTATTAACAAGCCTGTATTAATGCTCTGTGCGCCGATCCTTGCAAATGATAATCCGGGCGCACCTGTACTTGGCGTATTAATGGCCCGTGAGGACGGCGGCAAAGCGCTCTCTAGTCTTGTAAATGAAATAGAAACCCGCTACCAAAGCAGTTATGCTTTTATGATAAATTTTGACGGTATCTACGTTGCCTATCCTGACAGCGAAATGGTGCTTAATCAGTTTAATTTATTAAAAGAGGCTGAAAATAATCCTTCCTATAGATCCAAAGCAGACATGGTAACTAAAGCCATAAGCGAAAAGACCGGCTCTGGTTCTTATGTCAAGAATGGTAAAAAGTATGTCTGTTCTTATAATGAGATTGAAGGCCACCCCTGGATACTATTTGTTTCAATGGAAGAAGATGAAATATTAGCTGAAACACAAAGAATGTTTATGCTTATTCTTACCATAGGGGCGTTCTGTCTTGCCGGAGGCATTGTCATTTCGATATTTATGGGAACAAATATTGCAAGACCGGTTGCTAAGGTTGCAGGAAACCTGCAGGATATTGCCCAGGGCGAAGGAGACCTTACCCGTGAAATTACGATAAAAGGTCATAAAGATGAGATTGGAGACCTTGCCAATTATTTCAATTTAACTTTAAGCAATATCAGAACTATGGTTAAAGCAATAAAGGATAAGGTTAATGCTCTTACTAATACAAGTTTTGAACTTTCTGAAAATATGGCAAAAACTTCCAGAGCCGTAGATCAGATCTCCAGCAATTTTGAAAACATGAGAGAGCTTGAAAGTAAACAGGAAGAAGAAGCAAACAAGGCCAATAAAGCGGTAGACTCTATCAAGACCAGTATTGATAACATGATAGAAATGATAGAAGAACAGGCCACAAGTATAAATTCTTCATCTTCTGCTATCGAAGAAATGACTGCAAATATTCAATCTGTTACAAGAACACTGGTGGAAAATGTCAAGAATGTAGAAGTTTTGACAGAAGCTTCGGAAAACGGCAAGTCCGGAGTCCAAATGGTCGCACAAGCAATACAGGAAATCGCGCACGACTCCGAAGGTCTTTTGGAAATCAATGCAGTAATGGAAAACATCGCAGCTCAGACAAATCTGCTTTCTATGAATGCCGCCATTGAAGCCGCCCATGCAGGAGAATCGGGGAAGGGTTTTGCAGTAGTAGCCGCAGAAATCCGCAAGCTCGCAGAATCATCGAGCAATCAGTCTAAAACCACAGCGGATATGCTTAAAAAGATAAAGACATCGATTGACAGTATAACAAAATCTTCTAACGAGGTTCTTTCCCGTTTTGACGCAATAGATACGGGGGTTAAAACTGTTTCAGCGCATGAACTTAATATCCGCAATGCAATGGAAGAACAGGAAGTTGGAGGAAGACAAATACTTGAATCTATCGGGCGGCTCAGGGAAATAACCGTATCTGTTAAAGACGGTTCAAAAGAAATGGCAAACTCAGGCGACGATCTGGTTGAACAAACCAATAAATTTATGGCAATCAGCAATCAGGTTGTAGAAGGAATGAACGAAATTGTAACAGGAGCTATGAGCGAAATAAAAATCGCCGTAAAAACTGTAGACGAAATGAGCGAAGAAAACAGCAGAAACTTTAGCAGCCTGAAACAGGAAACAGAAAAGTTTAAGGTAACTACCGGCCTTGAGATGAAAAAGCTGCTTGTAGTTGATGATGATGTTACTCACCTTACATCGACAAAAGCAATGCTTGATAAAAATTATGAGGTTATTACCGCTAAATCAGGCACAGAAGCCCTTTCTCTTTTCTACCGCGGCCTTGTCCCCAACCTGATTTTATTAGACTTAATAATGCCGGATATGGACGGCTGGATCACTTATGAAAGGATTAAGGCAATAAGCAATCTGCACAATGTTCCGATAGCGTTTTTTACAGCTTCAGATGATCCGCAGGACAGAAGCCGCGCAGAAAAAATGGGAGCTGTTGACTTTATCATGAAGCCAACCAAGAAAAGTGAACTGTTGGAAAAATTGCAAAAGCTAATAAGGTAATTAACTGGAGAATAAT
>Ga0099364_10008251_pt1 | contig 14681 bp, 13 predicted proteins | sample TergutTh196P3_FD_73070 | JGI IMG/M metagenome (GOLD analysis project Ga0099364, IMG submission 73070) | Microcerotermes parvus P3 segment gut microbial communities from Pointe-Noire, Republic of the Congo - Th196 P3 | ecosystem: Host-associated > Arthropoda: Insects > Digestive system > Gut ... | reverse complement strand
CGCGGCGCACAATATCCCGCCGGTCAAGCGCATTATGGATTTACAACCGTGCAAATCAATGGCGCGCCCCCAGCGTCTTACCACAACTATAGAGCATAAACTCGGCAGTATCTGCATCAAAACCGTTATAAGAGTATTGCTCAGAACCGCAACGTTGCGCAAATAAACAAAATAAAAAGGCGCGGATAAATTTACCGAAAAAAACCATAAAGTCATAAAAACTATAAATTTTATGCAGTTTTTATTTTTTATGACTTTAAACATCATGCGCATAAAATTTTCATTTTTTTCGTTTACCGTCATCGGCGGGAATTTCACGGCGAAAAAACATAAAATATCAAGCGTTCCCGCAACTGCCGCCAGTCCGAACACAAAAGCGTAACTGGCAAATCCGGAGAACGAATCGAGAAACCACGCTGTGAGTATACCTCCGGCAACTCCGAACATCGTCGCGACACGCGACCTTACCGCAAAATAACTCCCGCGGATATCCATAGGCACCAAATCGGCGGCGAGAGAGAAAAACGGCACATTGACAAACGGCACGCCCACGGCGGATACCGTTAAAAAAAGCGACGCCGTCCATATTTGCAGCAGGGGCTGCTCCATCGGGACAAAAAAAGGCACAAGCCCGAAAAACAGCCAGCTCATACGCTGTATTATACCTGAGGTAATAAATATAAATTTTCGCTTGCGGGTGCGCTCCAAAATATATGAAGCCGCGAGCTGCAAAGGCGCCGCGAGCGGACCTATGGCGTATAAAATCCCAAATGTAAAGTCAGACGCTCCGAGCTCGGTTAAATAACCGGTCATAGCCACGCCGCCGGTTATATTAAAAGATATCGTGCCGAAAGCCATCGCCAAAATCACCAATTTCAGCGATTTTATCACATGGTACTCAAGCCCAGACTCATCGAACAATACAATATTAAACGGTCTTTTTTTCACATCGCCGCGATTTTGTCCGCCGCCGCCGCGACTTCCGCGTAAAATTCTTCAAATGTCCGGTTTTCGTTTGTTTTCCATACCTCAGCGGTGAGATAACCGTCAAATCCCGCTTTTTTCAGCGCCGGTATTATCTTTTTAAAATTCACATCGCCGCACAGCAAATCCGGCCAGCTGCCTCCGCTGTTGATGCCTGAATTGCGCTTAAAGTCTTTAATATGCACATGGCTTATCCGTTTATCCAGTATTTTCACCCAATATTCCGACCAGGAAAAAGCCACGACATTGCCCACGTCATAATAGGCGGTGATATAACTGCTGTTTAATTTATCTATAAACCCCGCCATATCAAACGGCGAAAGAAAGAATGTGTTCCATACGTTTTCAACCCCGGTTTTTACTTTATATTCTTCGATCAAAGTTTTGTTCAAGCCGAGAAACTCAAGCGAGTTTTCATACGCTTCATCTATTGATACATCGTCGCCGATTCCTCCCGGTACAACCAAAATCCCCGACGCGCCCAGTATTTTTGCGCAGATAAGCTGTTTTTCAAGCAGTTTCTGCGCCGGTTCGCGCTCTTTTTTGACGCCCATCATTCCCCCCCACAGCGAGGTTGAAACGCTCACAACGGGCAGGCTGTACTTGTCCGAAAGCGCTCGTATCCCAATCAGTTCCGTTTCGGTTGTTTTAAGCGAGAGCGAATGGGCAGAGTTGTCTTCGGCATCGACATTCAGCTCAATACCGTCGAAACCGGCTTTTTTTATCTGCGCGAACATATCCTCAAAACCTGTCTTTGCATCCACCGACCATGCGTTTATTGATTTTTTCATTATTGATACCCGTTCCTTTTTTATAAATTATTAACCTCAATGCTGTAATTATACTATAAAATTTTTGAAAAGTCAACGGGTTTTACGGTTTTTATGGTATAAATATTAACATTTATATGGTATAATTTACAATAAAATAAAAATTTTCCGGAGGTTGTAAAATATTTATGTATGTTTTAGTTGTAAACGCGGGCTCATCGTCCGTAAAATACCAGTTGTTTGACACAAATACAAACGAAGTTCCAGCAAAAGGTCTCGCCGAAAGGATCGGTATCGACGGCAGGCTTATCCACAAAGTCCCCTCCAAACCCGATTTTATCTCGGAAGATCCTCTGCCTGACCATTCCCGCGCCATAAAATCCATCGTTGAAGCTCTGACACACAGCGAACACGGCGTTTTAAAATCCATGAACGAAATAGGCGCTATAGGTCACAGGGTTGTGCACGGCGGTCCTTATTTCACGCAGTCGACCCTTGTCACCCCGGACGCGATAAAAGAAGTCGAAAACTGCCGCGAGCTTGCCCCTCTGCACAACGGGGCGGCCCTTATGGGCATTGAAGGCTGCACAAACGCTATGCCAAACACCCCGCAGGTGCTTGTTTTTGACACCGCTTTCCACCAAACAATGCCGAAACACGCATATTATTACCCCATACCGAAAGAGCTTTGCGAAAAGTATAAAATAAGAAGATACGGCTTCCACGGCACCTCGCATTATTATGTTTCAAACCTCGCGAATGAAGCGCTTGCCGCTCTGGGCAAAGACCCCCAAAAAACCAAAATCGTCACCTGTCATCTCGGCAACGGTTCGTCGATTGCTGCGGTAAAAGGCGGCAAGGTATACGACACAAGCATGGGTCTTACGCCGCTTGAGGGTATAATTATGGGTTCGCGCACCGGTTCAATTGACCCTGCGGTGGTACCTTTTATTATGGAAAAAGAAGGATTAAGCCCCGCCGAAGTCAGCGATTTTTTAAATAAACAATGCGGGCTCCTTGGCGTTTCGGGTATTTCAAGCGATATGCGCGAGGTGAGCGCGGCTAAAGCGGCGGGGGACGAAAACGCCGTTCTTGCGCTGGATATATTATGCTATGGAATAAAAAAATATATAGGCTCCTACGCGGCGGCAATGGGCGGGCTTGACGCAGTCGTGTTTACCGCGGGCATAGGCGAAAACAACCCCGGCGGCATACGCGAAAATACGCTTGAGGGGCTGGAGTTTCTTGGTATTAAAATAAATCCCAAAAAAAACTTGGAAGTGAACAAATCAAAAGAAGCCGTTATCGATATTTCCGATGATTCGAGCGCTGTTAAGATATATGTTATACCCACAAACGAAGAGCTTGTAATAGCTTCGGATACGCGGCGGATCGTAGGCGGCGGGTGAGAGAAAAGCAAAAACAGGCGAATTCGGTCACAATACGGAATCAATGCTTTTTGATATCAGCTCCGCGATTTTCTCGTTGCTTCCGGCTGTTTTCAGCCCTTCGCTGAACGGCTCCGCAGCGATCGGTCCGGTGTATTTAAGCTGTTTTAAAGCATCGATAAACCCATGCAAATCGTTGCCTCCGCCGCCCGGCTCACCCGGATAATACCGAGGGGAATCTTTTATGTCCTCCAAAGGCACGCCCGGCGCGTCGTCGTTGAGATGTACAAGCACAATATCGCGCTCCCCGCGTATATACTTTGCGAACTGCCCGCCTTTTAAACCGGAGCAGTAACAGTGGTGCGCATCGAGCAGCACGCCCATGCCGCCGTCTGCATCCACCGCATCGCATAACTCCATCAACTGCTCCAGCGTATGAATAAACGGGTGTTTGCCCGATTGCATTATGGATACAGGTCCCAAAAACTCAACGCCGAACAGAATACCGTAATCTTTAAGCACTTCCGTAATAAGCCGGAACATACCGGTGTGAAACTTAAAATTTTCGGCATATTCCAAATCATTGGAAAAACTCAGCATCCAGGTGCAGCAGCGCCGTATACCCAACTTATCCGCCGCCCGTGCCATCGGCTCAAGCAAAGGGAAAGTTCTGTTGAACTCATCCCTGTTTTTTATCTGCACGGGCATACCGAAATCAGAAATAATCACGCCGTGCCGCCCCATTAAATCCAGTGCCTCAAAGGTATCAATCCCCTCGGATTTTAACGAGTCCGGGCTGTAACTCACCGCGCCGAAACCGTACCCGCCCGCCAGCTCAAGGGTTTGGGCAAACCCGTTCGGGCTTATGCCTATATTCCCGGTGTTTAACGATTTATACATACAAAAAAACGCTCCAATCTTTTTTATCTATTCAAAATCTTCGGATATTTTCAGCATTTTTCATCGGTTTCATACTCCGCCGGATTAAGGCGCTTCTTTAAAAATGCCAGCTTGCCGCGCCCGTAAGCGAATACCGCAGCGGTGATCTGAACTGCGGCGACGAGCGTCACAGTGAGAATCGGAAACAGCATATTAAAATCCGGATTTTCGGAGGATATAGTAAAATCAACCTCATAAACGTCAATATTTGCGCTGAAAGCCGACTGCACATTAACCCAAAAAGAATCGATCTCCTGCGTGTAATACATACTGTCAAATACCGTGCCGGGCAGCATAAATATCAACGCGGTCGCCATCGAAAGCAGCTTAAGGTGCGCGTTGAATACCTTTCTGTCGGCTTCCCTGTGGCCCTGCTGGTAAAACATATGACACACAGCCGCAAGATATATGATAAACAGAGGGATTTTCAGGACTGCGCCCTGTAAAAACGAATTCTCTATCCGCATCCTGAACCCTCCGACAAACGCGTTGCCGAGCAATGCGCCCGCAATAGACGCCGCAAGGCTTATACCGAAAACCAAAGCAACAATAAACCAGATTTTTTTAAAATAATAACCGAAACCCTTATCGCCGCCGGAATGGATTTTATTTAAATTCCTGTAATGCGACGCCGTCACAAAAGATAACAGCGCGGCGGAAGCCGCATTGACCGTGCGGAGTATGCTCAGCATGATGCTCGATGCTTCGAATGAAACAAAGGTAAGCGTAACCGTATTTAAAACCAATAATATCATAAAAACCGCCGCTGTGATGATCAATAAAAACCTTTTGGTGTTCTTCATAATTTTTGCTCCTCTTAATTCTTTAATTCGCTTTTATATTGATCGCTATATAATAAATCGGGACAGTCAAAAATATAACCCACATCGGATGCCATAAATTATAATCAAATCCGGCAGTCAAATACAAAACCACGCACAGAATGGGATAAGGGAACACGTTCCAGTTGCGGCGTCTGTTGAATTCCACAAGCATATAATAAATCGGGACAGTCAAAAATATAAGCCATGCAGGATGCCATGCGTTGAAAATTATACTGATCAAAGTATAACCAAGGGCAGCGAGTACAGGATAACTCACATAAATAAATTTATGCAGTTTTTTCATAAATCATTCTCCTCTTATTATATATTATATAGTATTATATCACAATATATAATATTTTGCAAGAGGTTTTTAAAATTTATTTGAATTTAATTCCCAAATTCGAGGACGGTTTCTATTCTGCTGTCCATAATCCTGAGCGCGGCGGTTTCCCTTCTTTCGTATGCCGAAACGAAATCGCGTCTTTCCTGTTGTATATTTTCAATAAATATAAACCAAAACTCCCAGCCCGCCCAGACATAGCCAAAATCGAAGGTTTTGCTGCCGAACAGAATTTTCAGCATCTCAACGGATTCTTCGTCTCTTACCATTTTAACGTTTAAAACAACATCATAATAGACCGGAAGTATATCTCTGTGTGAAAGAAATGAGAGTTCTTCTATGATCATACCCGTCCATTCGGGGTTTGGGATATTGCGCGGAACAGCCATCATCGAGGCGTGTCCGTCAACATAGGAAAAATAATTTTCCTGCGCCGAATCCCATTTGGGGTACGGCACAATACCAAAATCAAATTCCGCCGCCCGCAAGTCGTTCACGCGGCACAGCTGCGAGGAATAAAAAATCCCTTGATTGTTTGCAAACATTTCCATTGGTCCTTCCTGGAACCATTCCTGCACTTTCCAGGTATATTGGTTATTGGTGATATCAAACGCTTTATCAAAAACAGCGAGGGTTTTTTCGTTGTTATAATCAAGGACGGGCATATCGTCCGCATCTTTCCGTATTATCTGGCTTCCGCCCGACCAAAGAAAATTCATCGCGCTCGAGCTTAAATACCCGAAGCGGTCTTCTCTGTCGGGCTCGCCGTTGCCGTTTAAATCTTCATAACCGTTTCTGATAACTTCGTTGAATTTATCAAATGTCCATTGATTGTTTTTCACCAATGCATAAGGGTCTTCAATGTCGTTATCATTCAGCAGGGTTTTATTGAAGAATATACAGTAAAGATTTTCATTTGTGGAAAAACTAAGGTCGCTGAGCCCCACATAAACTTTGTTGTTTAAAGAGAGCCCGTTCGTCGCGCCCCGGCTCCAGTAGGGTTTGTTTAAATCTATATGCGGCACATCGGCAATATCATATAAAGCGCCTTTGACGGCGGTGCTCAGCGTGTGGTGCATATGACTCATCAGCAAATCAAAAGATTTATCACCCGCAAGAAAATTCCGCTCAACTATTTCATTGGGCCGCGCCTCATTGGATTCGGGGAAATCCTGCATTTCGATCGTGATGTTGAATTTTTCCTCAACCGCCATATTGCGGGCATACACCGCATCATTGATCAAGTCGCCGTTCATTTCCTCAGCGAACAAATCGCGGGTATGAGCGGGATAATTATGGGTCGCATCATCGCGGGTGCCGATTGTAAACACATAATTCTGCATATCGATGCGATCAAAATTCGGGTTATACTGCTCCGCCGGATCAGCGGCGGCAGCTTCCTGCTCCTCCCCGGTTTCATCGTCATTCTGCGCCGCGCCGGAGCCGTCATTTTCGGCGTCAGGACCGGAGCTTTCCCCGCATGAAGCATACATAAACACGGGTAAACACGCGACAGCCATTATCAAAAGCAAAGAAATAATTTTTTTTGTTTTCATTGTAATATTCCCTCCATAAATCAGATCAATAATTTATAATATTATGTTATAATAAAAATATTAATAAATAGTGAATATGCGGAAAATACCGCCTTTACGGGCGTTATGATTTTATTTGTTTGTTTTTACGCCCCCAATGGTGAATTTTTTCGCTATTTTCGCGGCGGGTTTAGCCCAAATGGGTTCAAGATATTTTTTTGCGCCGGCAAGTTCGCGCATTATCTCGATATTCTGAGGGCATAACGGCTCGCATTTGCCGCATTTTATGCATTGTGAAGCGAACTGCGGAGATTTTGCAACGATACCCGCCATCATCAAATAATTCATGCGTGTTTTGAGCTTGCCCGAAATCGCACCCTCGTTATAAGCGCCGAAAGCCGTCGGTATATCGACGCCGGCCGGACACGGCATACAATAACCGCAGCCCGTGCAGTGTACTTTTATGTTTGCGAGCATTATATTTTTAACGTTTTCAACCGTCTTCAGCTCCTCTTTTGTCAGCATACCGATCTGTGATTCGGCTGCTGCCGTGATATTTTCGTTTACCTGTTCAGGCGAACTCATACCCGAAAGCACCACCGTGATCTCCGCCAAGTTCCAAAGCCAGCGCAGCGCCCAGCCGGCGGGCGTGCGCGCTTTATCCGCAGCCGAAAACTCACCGAGCGCCGCCTGCGGCAGCCCGGCCGCGAGTTTGCCGCCGCGCAAGGGCTCCATCGCGATAACCGGTATGTTTTTTTCATATGCGTATTTTAACCCCGCCGTTCCCGCCTGATAATGTTCATCGAGATAATTATATTGTATCATACAGAATTCCCAATCATACGCATCGATAATTTTAATAAACTCATCACTTCTGCCGTGAAAAGAAAACCCTATATTGCGTATCCTGCCGCTCAGTTTTTCTTTGTTGATCCAGTCCTCGATCCCCAGTATGCGGAGTTTATCAAAATAATTGAGGTCAGTCAGCATATGCAGCATATAATAATCTATATGTTCGGTTTTAAGCCGTTTCAGCTGTTCTGTGAAAAATTTATCAAAATCAGCGGCTGACCGTACCAAAAACAGGGGCATCTTTGTCGCGAGATTGATTTTTTCGCGCCAACCGTCCGAGAGAATTTTACCCAGCGCTTCCTCGCTTCCGGGGTAGATATAAGCGGTGTCAAAATAATTCACTCCCCGCTCAATCGCTGAATGTACCATTTCGGCGGAACGGGCAATATCGATATTCAGACCTTTCCTCGGGAATCTCATACAGCCGAAACCGAGCTGCGACAAATTGCCGCTGTTTTTTTGGTTTTTTCTGTAAATCATAAATAAACTTTCTTTTGTTTTAATCAATACCCGATTGTGCCGAGGCTGTCGTCGTTTGTAACCCAAGAGGCAACGTCTGTGATTCTGTATTCGGTTTTGGTATCGCGGTTGATCACCTGTGAAATCCCCGCATTTATTATCAGCTTCTTGCACATCTGGCAGCTGTCGATGGGCGCGATTATTTCGCCTGTCTTCGGGTCTACACAGGCTTGGTATAAAACCGCGCCGAGCATCTGCTCGCGGGAAGCGGCGAGCATAGCGTTGGCTTCGGCGTGGACAGAACGGCACAGCTCGTACCGTTCGCCGCGCGGTATATTGAGCTCTTCGCGTATACAGGTTCCCCTGTCACAGCAGTTCTCCCTGCCGCGCGGCGCGCCGCAGAAGCCTGTGGCAATTATTATATCGTTTTTGACTATTATCGCGCCGTATTTTTTTCTCAGGCAGGTGCTCCTCGAAGCCACCGTTTCCGCTATATCCAAATAATAATTTATTTTGCTTATCCGTTCCATAAAATTCAAGATTCCCCCTCCGCAAAAATATCAGCGGGGCGGTATATAGGTTCCGCCCCGCAGGTTTTATTCAATGAGTGAAAGTTTCCGGGTCGGGGCAGTATCTTTTGCCGGTGTTCAGCGTGAATATTTTATTGAAGTCCTCATCGCTGAGCTCAAAATCGAATATACGGGCGTTTTCTTCGATTCTCGATTTGGTTACGGATTTAGGGATATTCACAAAACCTCTCTGCAGCCCCCAGCGGAGTATTATCTGTGCGGGACTCTTGCCGTATTTTTCGGCGATCTCCGTCAATTTGGGTTCTTTTAAAGTGTTGCCCTGCCCCAGCGGGCTGTACGGCTGGAACTGTATGCCCTTTTGTTTGCAGTAATCGGCGAGCTCGACCTGTGTGAGCTCCGGCGAACATTCGCATTGGTTGACTGCGGGCATAAGATCCGAAACCGCCATGATATCCTCGATATGGTGTATGTTAAAGTTGCTGATGCCGACAGCTTTCGCTTTGCCGCTTTTATAGATCTCTTCCATTTTTTTCCATGATTCGACGTATTTTTCTTTTACCGGCCAGTGTATAAGGTATAGATCTACATAATCAAGACCCAGCCGTTCAAGGCTCGCGTCGATCGCTTTGAGCTGGTTGTCACGGCGCATATCTTCATTCCATAATTTTGTGGTTATAAATATATCCCCGCGCGCAATCCCGCTGTCTTTGACCGCTTTGCCCACGCTGACTTCGTTGCCGTAAACCGACGCGGTGTCAATATGCTTATACCCGGCTTCAATCGCCCATTTTACGGCGTTATATGTGTCCTCGCCTTCATTCGCCCTGAAAGTGCCGAGCCCGAGGTACGGGATTTCCACCCCATTGTTTAATTTTACTTTTGACGATAGATTCATAATTTATGTTTCTCCCTTATTTTTTATTTTTAGCATTTTCCGCATCGCGTTTTGACAAATCAACTTTACCTTTGGGGTTGACTCCCATATACATAACCTCAAACTCGTCGCCCATCTTCGCCACATCCTCGACTTTTTCCACGCGTCTGTTAGCCAGCCGCGATATATGAACCATACCCTCGCGCCCCGGCAGATACTCCACAAAGCATCCGACCCCCGCGAGGATCCCGGTAACTTTGCCCTTGAATATATCTCCCTCTTTGGGCTCGAACACGATAAGCTCTATCATCTCGCGCGCTTTATAAGCGGCTTCTTTATCGAGAGCTGCGATAAAAATTGAGCCGTCGTCTTCGATATCGATACTCTGAACCCCGGAATCGGCGATGATTTTCTGGATAACTTTGCCTTTGGTGCCGATGACGTCGCCTGTTTTTTCAACGTCGATTTTCATGCTTATCATCTTGGGCGCATATTTTGAAACGTCTTCCCTCGGTGCGGCTATACATTTTAGCATAATTTCGTCAAGGATCATTATCCTGCCGGTCTTGGTGTCTTCAAGCGCTTTTTTTATAATCTCCGGAGTGAGCCCGTCTATTTTTAAATCCATCTGTATGGCGGTGATCCCATTGTGCGTTCCCGCCACTTTAAAATCCATGTCCCCGTAAAAATCTTCAAGCCCCTGTATATCAATCATTGTCATCCAGCCGCCCGCTTCGGTTATAAGCCCGCAGGAGATACCCGCGACCGGTCTTTTTATCGGCACACCCGCGTCCATAAGCGCAAGGGTGGAGCCGCATACCGCCGCCTGTGAGGTCGAACCGTTCGAGGAGATCACTTCGGATACCGTTCTTATGGCGTACGGAAACTCCTCAAGATTCGGCAGAACCGGTAAAAGCGAGCGTTCAGCCAGCGCCCCATGACCGATCTCGCGGCGGCCGGCGCCTCTTGCCGCTCTGGCTTCGCCCACCGAATAGCTTGGGAAATTATAATGGTGCATATATCTTTTGGATTCTTCTTCGTCAAGCCCGTCAAGCCTCTGCTGTTCGCTTATCGGCGCAAGCGTCGCCGTCGTCAGCACCTGGGTCTGGCCGCGGGTGAACATACCCGAGCCGTGAACCCTGGGCAGCAGCGCAACTTCCGCGTCAAGCGGCCGGATTTGGTCCATCTGTCTGCCGTCAACGCGTTTTTTCTCGTCAATCAGCCAGCGGCGAACAATCTCTTTTTGCAGGTTGTCCATACATTCACTTACCGCAGACTCGTTTTCTTTGAGATAATCTTCGCCGTTTTCGGTTTTTAAATATTCATTCAGTTTTTCAACAACGACCGAAAGCCGTTCTTCGCGCACGGTTTTGTCGTCGGTGTCAAGCGCGTGTTTTACATCGGAGTGCGCGAAAGTTTTTATTTTTTCATAAAGACCAACGTCAACCGCCGCCGATTCATATGTGAATTTTTCTTTGCCTATTTCGGCTTTTATTTTATCTATAAAGCCAATTATTCCTTTGATTTCTTCATGGGCTGCCATAATAGCGTTGTACATTGTGTCTTCCGAGACCTCGTTTGCTCCCGCTTCGATCATTACCACTTTTTCTTTTGTGGCGGCGACGGTGAGCTCCAAGTCGCTGATTTCGCGCTCGGCCGCATTGGGGTTTATAACTATTTTCCCGCCGCACAACCCAACGAAAACGCCTCCGATAGGTCCTTTCCACGGTATATCCGAGATTGTAAGCGCTATACTCGCGCCTATCATGGCCGCGATTTCCGGCGAATTATCCTGGTCAACCGAAAGAATCGTGAGGGATAACACCACATCGTTGCGCAGGTCTTTGGGGAACAGAGGGCGGATCGGTCTGTCTATAACGCGCCCCGACAAAATCGCTTTTTCCGAAGGCCTGCCTTCGCGTCTGCCGTATGAACCGGGGATTTTCCCCACGGCGTATAATTTTTCTTCGTAGTCGACCGCAAGAGGCAGAAAATCTATGCCTTCCCTCGGTTTTTCCGACGCCGTCGCCGCGCATAAAACCGCTGTGTCGCCGTATTTGACAAGCACGCTGCCGTTTGCGAGCTGCGCCATTTTACCTGTTTCTACCGTCAGTTTTCTTCCCGCGAGTTCATATTCGAAAATTTTATAATTCTTATATTCCAATTGTGTAACTGCCATTCTTTTACTCCTATACTCCTATTATTCTTAAATTTCGTTTTGTTTTTGTTTTATTTTCTTATACCGAGTTTTTTTATGATCTCGCGGTATCTGTTTATATCTTTTTTCGTAAGATAATTAAGCAGGTTTCTTCTGTGACCGACCATCTTCAAAAGACCGCGCCGCGAGTGATGGTCGTTCTTGTTTTTTTTGAGATGTTCGGTTAAAGTGTTGATTCTCGCGGTTAAAATAGCGATTTGCACCTCGGGGGACCCCGTGTCGTTTTCGTGCAGCTTATTATCGGAAATAACCTGCTGTTTTTCTTCTTTCAGTAACATAATTTTTGTTCACCTTTCTCAATAAATAAAAATAATTTTTAATATTTCCGCAAAATCCCTAAGGATTACAGAACATAGATCACGGCGGGTGATACTGGTCCTTTGTCCGTAAACTGCGTTCAGGGAAATTTTATTAACCCATACATTATATCATAAAGAATTATTTTTGTAAACCTTTTTTATAAAAATTTTCAATAATTTACCGCGCATAATTCGAAATATGCCTGCGGATGACTGCATACCGGACATATCTGCGGCGCTTTTTGTTCGCCTTCCGTATAACCGCAGTTGCGGCAAATCCAAACCGCTTGTCCTTTTTTCGCAAAAACAGCGCCATCCTCAATGTTTTTTGCCAGTTTTAAATAACGCTCCTCATGTTCTTTTTCTATAATCCCAACTTTTTATTATATTTTACCTTACCGACACATATACCAGTGTTTGATTGACAAGCTGGTAAGCAATTTCTCCAAAAGTAATCGGCCCCGCAAACGCTTCTATTCTTTTGCCTTCAAAGCCGCCGTACAGAAAATTTAAAATACAGTTACAGGAAAACACGGAGGAAGCGTCGGTGATACCTTCAAGATGTTCATGAAACGCCGCCGAATAATCCGTTATGTTTTTTGCAAACTTATATTCAATACCGGCAAATACCGGCGCATAAAAATTCACAGCGCCTTCCTCGATATTTCTGAATGATATATTTATACCTGACCCTGAATAATTTCCTATGAGCGGAAGTTTTGTATCTATATCGTTTTCCGCGATATAATCGGCAAACACCGTTTCTTTACCGTCAATAAAACAGTTTTTGACCGAAAAGCCGTGATCGGAATCAGAAAATGTAATAATCGGTGATGTTTCGTCCTGATCGAATATATTCACTATATTTACGCTGATTGTTTTGCCTCCGGGTACTTCAAGATGCATAGCCACCGCTTCGCCGGCAAATATTTCGCCTGTCAAACCATTTACCGCAATAGGCGTCTGTCCGGACGCTTCGAGATTTACACCGGAAATCCAACCCGCTATATTTTTTAAAAACAAATCTTTGAAACTGTCTGCATTTTCAGCATATTCTCTGTGCACCGCGCTGTCAAACGGTATAATCACAATAGAAAAACCTTTATCGAAAGCATCGGCGGCCACATTGCCGATTCCTGCGGTGTCATAGTTTTTTACGGCAAAATTTTCATAAGGGAACTCTGTAACAAACAGCAGTTCATCGGAAATTTTACCTCCGTCTTTTGCCATAAAATATTCTGTGGAACCGCCGATCCATTTGCCTTTGGGCAGACGGCGCAGCAAGTTTTCCGTTCCGGCGATATGAAGCAGCTTGCCTTCGGTAATTTGTTTTTCTGCTTCGCCAAATTTCATTAACATTAATTTTTCCTCCTGTTTTGCGTTACAATTTTAAATTTTTGTGATGATTGCGTATTCGTCGCCCATAATCCCTTCGAATTTTTCAAGGAAAAAATTTATTTCATCCATACAGGATTTCAGCATTGACTGCGAAGAATCCTTAGAATACAAACCCCTTAAACGCGTGAGCATCAGGGAAAACCCCAACTGCGAAAAAGACCGGTTGCTTTTTAAAAGTTTTTCCGTTTGTTGAATCGTTATACTCATTACCCCTCAAATCCTTTCTCTGTTTTAATATTTTTAAATAAACGATGCGCGCTGAAAAACCGCTCTGCTCTCTTCAAATGCGTCAATTGCCGATGTTATGACCGGCTTGATTCTGAACGCGCATTTGAATTTCCGCTCATTGAACCTGTATTTATCAAAAAGTTCGGGACCGCATGAGTTTGAGCCGATACCGCTCTGTTTATAATCTATTGTCACAAATGTCGTGCGTGAAGGTTTAAGCTTGTGGTTATGCGTCACTTCATCGAGCATTTCCGGCGAATAATGCTGCGCGTTGAACACAAACGTATTATTTGTCGCCTCACTTTCAAGCGTAAACAGCAGACCGTGCCCCGCATAAGAGGCGACGGTTGCCCAGCGCGCGCCGTAATGCGAGCTGTTTTCCTGCGGGAAAACGTACGGCTCGAAATTTCCGCTGACTGTGCCGCCGAATAACCCCACTTTTGCCGCTCTGCGTTTGTCAATGTACGATTCCATGGGTCCGTACCCGAAATACTGAACGTTTTCGCTGTTTTCGGGCATTTTAAGCAGCAATCCGAAACGCGGCAGAAAAAGTTCGCCGCTGCGTCCCATTTTTTCGCTGAGTTCCGCATTTGTTTCAATAACCAAATCACCGCTTGAATATATATTGTATATAACGTCAAGATACATTATCGGCGCATTTGTATATGCTCCGAGCGAGATTTTGGATTTTATCGAGATTTTATTTTCGTCCTGCGCGATAATTTCGCTTGAATAATGTTTCTGCACAGCTTTGTCAAGTCCCCTGTTACGCCAGCTGTGCTGTACATTCCTGTCGTTGTCTGTCGGCGCGCGCCATAAATTAAATTCAACCGGCTCTTCGATAAGCTCTTTGCCGTTGTCATTGATTGAAATGATTTTACCGTAATAACCGTCGAAAGTATAAACCGTATCCCCAGTAAAAATCAGCGTGTATCTGCCGCCTGCCGTTTCAGTTCTTAATTTACCGGTCAAAACGGGTTTATGCCGCCCGCTGTTTAAATGCGGCGTGTTTATTTCAAGGTTAAACTGCTCAATGCCGA
>Ga0099364_10008250_pt1 | contig 14681 bp, 11 predicted proteins | sample TergutTh196P3_FD_73070 | JGI IMG/M metagenome (GOLD analysis project Ga0099364, IMG submission 73070) | Microcerotermes parvus P3 segment gut microbial communities from Pointe-Noire, Republic of the Congo - Th196 P3 | ecosystem: Host-associated > Arthropoda: Insects > Digestive system > Gut ... | reverse complement strand
AGACCGGCTCTGTCCCCAGAACTGGTTCTGGATCAAAATACTCAAATCTATTGATAGCAATATTTGTCTCAGTATTAATAACAAGCAATATTGCCTCATCGGCGAAAATTGTTGACCTGGGCTTTTCCATATTTGGAATTGATCTGGCATTTGATGGAGGAACCCTATTATTCCCACTAGCTTATATTATAAGTGCCCTTATTACCGAGGTTTATGGCTTTAAGGCGGCAAGAAGAGCTATATGGACAGGTTTTTCTGTTTTATTATTATCCGCTTTATTATTTTTTATTCTTGGCAGGCTTCCCGGAGAAGAATTATGGGAGCAATATGCAGGGACAGAGGCATTTGAAGCTATACTTGGTGGTATGAGTACAGGTGGTATAGTTATTGCCAGCCTTTCTGCATACCTTGTGGGGAAATTTTTTGATGTAATTATTCATTCTCGTTTAAAAGTATTATTTAGTGGTCGTTTGTTATGGCTAAGAGCCATAGGAAGCAGCATAGTGGGGCAGTTTTTTGATAGTATCGTTTTCATTTCAATTGCCAGTTTAACCGGCATATTTCCCTGGGAGCTATTTTTTACTCTTGTCTTTACAAATTGCCTTTTAAAAGTCTTTTTTGAGGTAATTCTAACCCCTATTACCTATTTATCTGTTTGGTTTTTAAAAAGAGCGGAAGGTTTGGACGTATACGATCTTGGAATCAAGTACAACCCCTTCAAATTTTAGTGCTCTGTCCCTCATGTTCTGCTCTTCCGCCAAATTCTCCAAGTGCTCTGTCCCTCAGCATTGACAAAAAGACATATTTTTGTTTAGATATGTCTATGTTTTCCGGAATCTATATATCTAGTTACCAATACACCTATCTTTGCCCCTCTTTCTGAGGGGCCAATCCGCTGAAAAATTTGTTTTATCTCAATAAATTAACCATAAGGAGATTCATTTGCCATGAATTCAGTTATTCAAAACTTAAAAGAGAGGGGATTCTTCGCTCAATGCACAAACGAAAATGCTCTGTCCCTCCTAATGCAAAATGAGCCGGTCACATTCTATATCGGGGTTGATCCCACTGCCGCAAGTGTACACATAGGACATATGGTGCCTTTTTTTGCTTTCCGGCATCTAAGAGAAGCAGGTCAGAAGGGAATAGCTCTCCTTGGAGGCGGTACAGCCAGAATAGGAGATCCGTCGGGAAGAGATGAAACCAGAAAGATACTGAGCTATGATGATCTGGACAAAAATGCAGATTCAATTAAAGCTCAACTTGATAAATTCGTCGGCTTTGATGAAAAAACAGCATGGACGGTAAATAATAAGGACTGGCTTGCAGATTTAAACTATATTGATTTTCTTAGGGACATAGGAAGACATTTTTCAGTTAACCGCATGCTCAGTTTTGAAGCATATAAGATGCGGCTGGAGACCGGTCTGTCTTTTGTTGAATTCAATTACCAGCTGCTCCAAAGCTATGACTTTCTTGAACTCTATAGACGTTATAACTGCCGTCTTCAGATTGGGGGAGATGATCAGTGGGGAAATATTGTTGCAGGAGCGGAGCTGGTCAGACGTGTAGAAGGAACTGAAGTTTATGGGTTAACATTTCCTCTTGTAACAACAGCAGATGGAAATAAGATGGGTAAGAGTCTAAAGGGAGCTCTTTTTCTGGATCCGGAATTAACAAGTCCATACGAATTCTTCCAATACTGGAGGAATATTCAGGATGCAGATATAAAACGTTTTTTTCTTATGTTCACCTTTCTTTCCTTGGAAGAAATAGAAAATATCTGCACCAGAGCTACTAATCCCAATGAGGCAAAGGAAAGGCTTGCATGGGAACTAACCGCAATCATTCATGGGAAGGAGGAAGCAGACAGAGCAATGTCCGGAGCAAGGGCTGCTTTTGGCCATGGAGAAGGCGGCGATAAATCCGCTATGCCAAAGGTAAAACTAAACAGGGCTCTGTTTGAAGCAGGTTATAATATTGTGGATCTTTTTTTAGATGCAGGTCTTGTAACAACAAAAAGTGAAGCAAGACGGCTTATAGAACAGGGAGGAGCTTTCTATATAAATGATTCCAGGGAAACACTTATATTAAACGATATAAACGGAATGCTGGGCAGTGATAAACTCAACAGTGATGGTGAAATTATCCTTCGTGCTGGAAAGAAAAGATACTGTCTTGTTATAACCGGTTAAACCCGGTTTATATCCGAAAAAAAGGGCTGTCCGAGAGGAAATTTTCTCAGCAGCCCTTTTCCTGTTTTAATTAAACATTATTCAATTATTTATTCGAGCTGTGCAATTAAAGCATAATCACCGGGTAGATTCCCTCCCCCGCCCCATACAATCTGCACATAAATTGTACCGGCTTGTACATCGGCCATAACCATTGAATTTAAATTGGTTTGACTAATATCATCATGCTGACCAATAAGCGTTCTTGAGAGATCCTGTACAAAGGGGTCTGTGAATACACGCATTAAAGTATCTGTAGTTCCCTCTGTCCAGACCCTTAACCTTCCGGCTCTGGGAATCTCCAGAACATACCAATCATGATCCACCCTGCTGGCTAATGAATAAATTACTCTTTTGCTCATGGGATGAGGTGTGGCAAGCATTGGAAAATCATTGTATTCACCATCATCTTCAAAAAAGTCATCCAATTTCCAAGTTCCCTGATCCCTTACCCAATCAGTTCTATATGGGAAATCACTAATCAGAAACCTGACAGTATAACCTCCAAAATTATTTTCTTCGATGGAAAGTAGCTCGGGCTGCACATTGCGGTTTTTTCTCCAGATATAGTTTTCAATTTGGGAATAGGCAACAGCCCAGCCAATGCCTGTATTGGCATCTTCTTGAATTGCTTCCATTAAGGGCTGCACATTTCTTACAGATTCAACAGATCCGGCAGGATCCCTTGCTATCATTGAACTGGATAAAAAGTAAGACAATTCCTCATACACTATGCGGCCCTGACCTCCGGGTCCGCCGGTTCCCGAAATAAAAAGTAAATGCATAAAATCATCAATACGCCTTTGAAGGGCTGTCATCTCATTTACCGGAGAGAAGGTTTCGGCAAGGAACTGTGCAATTCTTTCGTTTGTAACGGAGAAAAATGCGCTATGCATATTGGATAAATAAAAAGTATTTATTCCTGCAACACTGTAACCCAAAGGAGAGCGGGAGTCCGCAACAAGGAGGGGGCCGCCGGAATTTCCATGATTAATGGGAGCACTGTGCTGGATAAACCTGTCTGATCTGCCAGGGAGCTGTACACGGGGATTGATTATATTGCCTGCAGAGAAATTCCATGTAGCAATTCCCTGCATACTGGGATAACCAGCTGCCCTAACAGGGGTATCATATCTCAGTGTTTCCGTACTTAATGGAATTCCCCTGGAAAAAGGTCTTTGACCTTCGGGAAATGCCAGAATGGCTAAATCCGCTTCAGGGTCTGCATTTACAACGGTAAGGTTATTAAACCTGGTTCTTCTTCCTAAATCATCTTCAAAGGTTATTGATAGCCTGTATCCGCCGGTAATTACATGGTAATTTGTAATAATGTAATTATTTCCCCTCTGATCCACATAAACATAACCGGAACCCTGTCCTCCGCGGCGGTAATATTCAAGAGCCTGAGCATAGTTATCGTCGTCAGTGTTCCCTGTTGACATTCTTTCCCTTATTACCGATCTTACAAAACGATCGATATTGGGATGAAGCATAACGTTAACAATACCAATATAGTTTTGAATATCATCACTGTCTCTGAATGTTCCGCTCTGGCTGCCTCCGCCGGTTGAAACACAGGCAGAAAAAATAACAGCTATAAGAAGGAGGAACAATAATAAGGAATATTTAAAAACTGTATGTTTACTTTTCATTCATTCCTCCAAAGCCAATTTCAGAAGGGAGTTTACTTTCTTCGTAGGCTTTATAGAAAGCATCGTTTAATCCCGGAATCTCATAGAACGAATCTCCGTCTTCCTTATTTGTTACTATTAAGTTTTCCTTTGCCACACTTGTAATGGGGAATTTTTGAACCAGCTCCACACAATGGGTATGTGTACGGGCTGTCTCCAGAGTGCAGACAGGAGGTATCCCTGTTCTGGCAGCATCCAGACTATCGAAAAATTTCTTAAATGGTTTTCCCCTATTTCCTTCACTGTAAACCTTGGTAGTTCCATCCTTAAAGAACACCTTATATGCCCAGTTCTCCCATTTTACAACGGCCTTCTCAAAATGATATTCAGCAAGCGGACCTTCCATATCACCTGCAACACAGTGAGCTGTGTAAAAATTTACATTTACTCCCTTTTTAGTACTTATACTCACAGCAGCAGCATTATAGTTTTCTATATCCGGATGCCCTTTCCATAATTCTGATTTAAGGGAATCAATTTCCACACTTTTACCCATTTCATCGCCCAAAAGGAAGAACATATTCTGAAGATCATGGGCATTCGCATTTTGCACCGGACTGTCCATTATAGCCTTCCCTTCAAAGAAGAGTTTACTTGCCCAGCCATTGCGGTTATAGTACTTTGTTCCCCTTGCATTCATACGAATGAGCTTGAATTCCAGAGCTTTTCCAAACAACCCGCTTAAGATGTCTTTTTTTAGATCAAGCACATCAAGCGAAAAACAGTCTTGAAAACCTACTGCAACAAAGAGACCTGACTTTTTTTCTACCTCAATAAGATCGTCCAGTTCCTGAAGGGAGCCGGTTACCGGTTTTTCACATAACACATAGCTTCCGTTTTTCAGACAGGAACGGATATAGGGATCGTGGGTATGAATGGGAGAGGCAATGATTGCCAAATCCGCGCTGTTTTCCGCAAAGAATTCATCCGGGGCATTGTAGATTGGTATGCCCTTTTCCTTTAAATCTTCATAACGCCTGGATGAAGATGCAAACGGATCTGCAACACCGGCAAGTTCAAAAGAACTGTCATCTGTATTGAATAAGCCATGAAGATACCAGCCTCCATAACCGCCTATTCCCGCTAAAAATACCTTTGTCTTTTTCATGTCATACCTCGATTTTTAACCCTTCACGGGCCATTGTTATTTTAAGATCCCTGAATTTCCTGGTCTTTTTCCTGTAATTTTTTTCCAGCATTCCAAGCTCCTTGTCGCTTCGGTTCGGGTCATGATGAAAGAAAATCAGGTTTTTAACTTTTTCCGCAAGTGCCGCATTTATTGCATAATCGTAGGATGAATGTCCCCAGCCAATGCGGTTTTCAAATTCTCCGGGCAGAAATTGCGCATCATGCACCAGAATATCCGCATTTTTATAGAAGTCAAACATCTTCTTGTTTTCATCAGAAGCAGCGGCCTCCCCCTCCATTGAACTGAATTCGTTATGGGACATTTCTGAGGAAAAGAGATTTCTGAAAGGTTCATGATCAAAGGCACTAACTATTTTCCTGTCCATGTATTCAAAACTATAACCCATACATGCAATTGAATGGTTTAAATACTTACAGCTGACCTTCAATCCGCCGCCGAGATCTATCCTGCCCTCATTAAGTTCCCGGAATTCCACCCTGGCAACCAGCTCACTTAACCTTACAGGCCAGTATTTATATGATAACTGCTCGCCTACTATGGAAGCAAGGGAATTATTGTCGAAAGAAATCGGCCCCCAAATTCTTATATTTACAGCCGGATTAAATATGGGAGCAAACATCGGAAAACCCATAATATGATCCCAATGCGTATGTGAAATAAAAATATCAATATCCAGAGATCCGTTTTTTAAATCATTTGCCAGAAGATAATCTCCAAGGGGTTTTATACCGGTTCCCATATCTACAATTATAAGTTTATTTCCCGCGCGTAACTCAAGGCATGAAGTATTACCACCAAAAATAAGGGTATTTTTACCTGGGCATGGAATGGATCCCCTGACTCCCCAAAAACGCAAAGAAAACATATAACTCCCTTAACCTGACATACAGGAAGTCCCTCTTCCTGCTGCTTCGTCGATTTTCAAAAAAAATTCTGCATTTTCCATTTCTTTTAGTACTGTATTCCTTATATCATTAAATAAATCCGGTTTTATACCTAGCTTTTCCATATTTTCCGCCGAAGATCCGTCCGCCCCTGTTGTGCCGGAAAAGCCAATGCCGGAACATGAGGCAAACTGATTTGCAGCAGCAATACACTGAACAAGATCCCTGTATTCGCCCTCATAATCATCACTGGAATGATGGTACATTATGGCATCACCAATATAATTATCAAGTCTCCAAGCCTTATTTATGAAAGAACCGCTGCAACAATGGTTAAAACCAAAAGAACGGCTCTCTTCATTGTGAAGGGATCTTTGCCCTTCCCTGGCCGAATCCAAAACAAGTATGTATTGACTTTTCATGATCCCGTTAAGGGGGATTTTACCAATATCATGCAGGAATCCGGCAGTGAAATATCTTTCTGCGGTTCTTAAATCCTCTCCTTTTTTTTGTGCCAGAAGCCTGGCAGTTATCCCCACACAGAGGCAATGACGCCAGAAATTTATCATATCAAGACCATCATTAATATGTCCATCTTTTTCTGAAGTCCAGTTGGTTTTATGTTCTACCATCGAGACAATGAGATTTTTTACTGTATTCATTCCAAGTTTTATGATGGCACGCTCAGAACTGCCTATGGGCTGCTCTTCTTGGGGATAAACGGAATTAGCAAGAAATAATAAACGTCCATATATTACAGGATCAAGGGAAACAAGCTTAACAAGATCCCCGGATGAAGTAAAATAATTGTTACATACTTCTAGAGCCATTAATGACGAAGTTGGAAGACAGGGCATTTCTTCGATATAGTTACCAATAGCATTCTTAAACTCTAATTCCATAGGCACTATAATTATAACAGGCTTCTCTAAACTATCAATAACCTAATGGCCTTGCTGAGCTTAAGGGCCTTGCTGCAACTTCCCTGGAAAAGGAGCCAGGCTGGGGGGAGGTATGGTAATCTGAAGGTCTGTCATAGGCGGCTATTACAAAATAGTAAAGGGTACCATTATTTAATCCATCTATTGTATAGGAATTAGTATTTCCTACATCAATTGGCATGGCAGAAAAATACTCCCCCCTGGCAGTACCATAATAAATAATATATCCGCCAATATTTCTGGAAGAGCTGGATCTCCATGTTAATTCCACAGATCCATTTTGAGGAACTGCCGTAAGCTGGCTTGGGGGAGGAGGAGGCTCCCTGGTCAAATATGTAAGACGAATTTCCTCCAGATATGGAGTACTGTTTCCATCCATCCCAGGATAAAATTCAGCAGCTATTTGAACATATCTTCCCATATGGGTATTACTGATAGCACTTCCGGGAAAAACAGGAATCCATGGCCCCCATTGATAGGGATTATTGCTATATCTAAGGAAAAATCTTATTTCTGAAAAATCAGAAAAGCGCAGACCGGCATTCCCTGCATAGAAATTGTTCACTTGGCCGGGAGAGGATGAAATCTCTGTCCTGCCTCCAAAAGCTTCAAATAATAGAACATTACTGTCAATAAAACCAAGATCGATGCTATGACTTTCTATACGGCCCGGTGATGTAAATCTAACAAGATTAGACTCGTCTCTAATTGTATTCTTAATAATAAACTCATCCATCAGACCAGTATAACGGGCTCCAAGAACCATGTAGCTGTCTTCTCCGATTACAGGGAAAAATATTTGCCCACTCTCTCTTCCATTGGATGTCGTATAGGCAATATCTTCAAGTCTGCCATCAACAACATATTCAAGAATCCCCAAATCCGCATCAAAACGGATTAAATGATGACTCCAACTTTGATTTATTATAGGCGGACTAGTCAATCTTATGTTCAAACTTTGACTGGAGCCGGGGAAGAAAAAGAAATTGTCAAATGTCCAGTTAAGCCTGCTTCTGGATGCGGTGCAGTTAATCCTTTGATCCAGATAATGGCCATTTAAGGGATAGGATGAGACCATGGTAAAAATTTGTTCCCCATTTTCTAGATTTTGGGGACAGAGCCAGAATTCTATGGAAAAATCCATTAGATGATTCCCAGGTGCAAACAAGGCTCCCGGACGGGGACTTAATATAAGGGGTTCATTCCCTATTCTTCCATTCCCGCGGAAATGAATTGCCCCATCACCCATTCTGCTTAAAGGTGAGCTAACAAAGGAAACCTGATCGGAAGAACTTATTAAGTAATTCCCGCTATTCGAGGTAAAATTGCCCTCATCAAATGAAAGATAGAGATCAATATTAGAATTTTCTGAATTTATCCTATTTCCTCCCAGCATTAAAACTGGATTCGGACGAATTAATGAAGCTTCAATGATTCCCTGTCTGTTTTCAATTAAATTCCAAGAAGATGAGGAGCCAATAACCAAAACATTTTCACCTATTCCATAAACTCCGGCAGAAAGGGAAAAAAAAGCAGCCAATATTGCAAATATTATGGGTTTTTTCATCTAGATCTCCCTTATTTTATCGGTATAATTACCCATGGTTCATGACAGATTTTCTGAAAATTATGAAAGTCTCAAAGCACAGGCAAAAAATACGCCTGAAAATCCCGGAGTTTATCTCTGGAAGGATGCGGAGAACAGAATAATTTATGCAGGAAAGGCAAAAAGTCTAAAAAAACGCCTGAGTTCCTACTTTTCAGGCAGCAAGGATATAAAAACAGAGGCTCTGATAAAAAGAGCAAAATTTATAGAAACAATAATTGTATCAAATGAATACGAGGCTCTGCTTCTTGAAAATACTCTGATAAAACAGCATAACCCAAAATATAATATCAGTTTAAAAGACGGTAAAACCTACCCTGTGGTCAGAATTACTGCGGATGAATTTCCCAGGGTTTTTAAAACACGGAACATTGTAAAAGATGGAAGCAAATACTATGGTCCTTTCCCGAATATTTTTGCCTTAAACAAGGTAATGGAAATGCTGGAAAAACATTTTTCTATAAGAAAATGCAAAACAATTAGAAAACGTGAAAGTCCATGCATGTACTATCATATTAAACGCTGTCTTGCTCCATGCCAAAAAAATGAAGGTATAAAAGAGATTTACCGGCTTCAAATAGAAAGGGTGGAAAAGCTTCTTTCAGGAGAAACAACCGCATTGATTATGGAGCTAAGCGGTAAAATGCATGAAGCCGCAAAATTGCTTAATTTTGAAGAAGCAGCGGAGCTTAGGAATTTAATAAGGGCAATAGAAAGCCTTTCGGAAAGTAACTCTGTTGAAGACATGGATCCATTAAGCCGTGATTATATTGCATGGGTGCAGGAGGGAATTTTCACAACCTTTTCGGTAATGTCCATGCGTGAAGGGCGAATGACAAATCAGGAACTATACAGCTCGCGTTCTGCGGCAAGGGAAGAAGAGGCGCTGGAAACATTTTTAGCCGCCTATTACAATCCGAGCCGGCATCCTCCTCCTAATATTTACCTGATGAAATCCATGGCACAGGACGGTTTTGAATCTCTTCTAAGGCAATACTTTTTGGAAAATTTTAATATAAAAACTGATCTTCTTATTCCGGGCAGTGGAGAAAATGACAGAAAGCATATTGCAGTCCTTACAATGGCAGCTCAAAACGCAAAAGAAGAAATGCGAAAAAGACTGAGGGAAAGGGGAACTGGACCAATCCTTGAGGAGCTCAAAAATTTATTAAACTTAAAGACCATTCCCAGGATCATTGAAGGTTTTGATATTTCCCATATGGGAGGAAAACATACAGCCGCTTCCATGATCTCATTTAAAAACGGAATGCCCGACAGGAAGAATTACCGTCATTTTAAAATTAGAAGTCTAAACGGGAAAATAGATGATTATGCGTCAATCAGAGAAGTGATTAAAAGACGTTATTCCAGGTTGATTCGTGAAGGACAGGAGCTGCCGGATTTAATCCTTGTTGACGGAGGGTTCGGACAGGTAAATGCCGCCAAGGCCATACTGGAAGAACTGGGAATAGACTGCGGACTTGCAGGGCTGGCAAAAAGGGAAGAGGAAATTTGCCCAGCAGGATCCAAAACATCAATTAAACTGGAAAAAAAATCGGAAGTGTTAAAACTCCTTCAATATGTCAGAGATGAAACACACCGTTTTGCAGGAAGGCTTAACCAAAAGCTTCTTTCCAAAGACATGCAATTCCCGGTACTTGAATCCATGGAAGGCATTGGCCCAGAAAAGGCACAGTTATTGATGAGTGCCTTCGGCAGCCTGGAAAACATAGCACGCTCAGAACCCGGTGAAATTTCAAAGAAGTGCAGGATTAGTAAAGAAAAGGCTAATTCTCTCATTGCTGCTGTCCGTCATTCGCTAAAAAGCAGGAAGACTTCATCTTCACGCATGGATCCGGCTGCCCTGGCAGATGAAGCTTATGCGGCGGAGAATGAATCAGAGTATGGAAATGAATGATTATGGAAAAAAAATGATAATAAGTGCAAGCAGAAGAACGGATATTCCCGCCTTTCATTCCGGATTTTTTCTAGAAAAAGTAAAAAAAGGAGCCATTAGTGTAAGAAATCCGATGAACCACAGCCAGATAAGGAGGGTAAGTCTTATGCCGGATGATGTTGAATGCATTGTTTTCTGGAGCAAGAATCCGCAGCCATTACTGGACAGGCTTGATGAGCTAAATCACTTTACCTATTATTTCCAGTTTAGTCTTAACCCTTATGACAATGATATAGAAATGAGGCTCCCGAATAAAAAAACGTTAATCGAAACATTTAAAAAATTATCTGACTTAGTAAATCCGAAAAGAATTATCTGGAGATATGATCCGGTATTAATCAACGATAAATATACTGTTTCATACCATATTGATATGTTTAACTCCATGAGCAGGGAACTGGGAAATTTTACCAACAAGGTGATCTTCAGTTTTCTGGATTTTTACAAAAAAACCGAAAAGCGGATGATCGAAAACAATGTGAGAGAAATTACAGAAGAGGAAAGACATTACCTTGCAAAAAACTTTTCTGAGGCTGCTTTGGAAAATAAACTGGAAATAAGCACCTGTGCAGAAATCATCGATCTTTCCGTTTACGGAATAAAAAAGGCAGCCTGCATAGACGGCAGCCTTATAGGCGACCTTATAGGTCAATTAAGGGGTAATTTGCAACCTTATAAAAAGGATAAAAACCAAAGGGCTGAATGTCTTTGCACTGTGAGTGTAGACATTGGGGAATACAATACATGCAATAATGGCTGCATCTACTGTTATGCGGGAAACAGCCATAATAGCATATAATTAGAAACAGGGGTTTTTACATAGCTTCAATATATTCCCTGTATTCATTCAGTTCTTCGGCATGACTGCGCAGCTTTCTAAGTGCACGAAATTCTATCTGCCTGACAGCTTCGGTGGAAAGACCGGTTTTCTCACTGATATTTTTCAGTGTATAGGATCTTCCTCCATTTAGCTGATAACGGAAAATAATCACATTCCTTTCCCTGTCCTTTAAATTCTTGAGCATATCCAATGCAGCTTTTCGGGAATTTTTTCTTAAGAAACTTCTTTCAGGACTGTAACTATAATCACCGAGATACTCAATTACAGCTCCATTTTCATTATTCCCTGTTTTATTGTCAAGCGAAAGAGTGTCGTATGAATGATTAAGGACAGATTTAACTTCATTAACGGTAACACCTATCTCTTTGGCAATTTCTTCAGTATTGGGTTTACGCATATTTAACTGATGCAATGTACTGGCGGCATGCTGGATTTTACCAAACATTTCTTCCTTTCTGTGAGGCAGCCTTATAAGCCTTCTCTTATCAGATAAATACCTAGATATCGCCTGACGTATCCAGCATGCGGCATAGGTAGAAAAACGGTTCTCCTTGCGGTAGTCATATTTTTCCACCGCACGCATGAGTCCCATATTGCCTTCCTGAATTAAATCCATAAAAGAAAAATCCCTGGAATAATAATTCTTAGCAATTTTTACAACAAGCCTTAGATTGGCATTAATTAGTTTTTCTCTGGCTGCTCTGTCCCCGGCTTGAATACGACGGGACAATTCCAGCTCTTCTTCAAAGGTCAAGAGCGGGATTTTCTTTATTTGATTTATATATGCCAGAAAAAGATCATCCTGGCCTGATAAATCCCCGGATTTCCTTTCTTTTTTTCTGTTTTTTACCATTTCCATCATTAACTCCTTTCTTTTCATTTCTTATGAATAATATAGCAATTTCCATGCCAAGTTAGAAAATTCGATTAAAATATTTCTAATTCCTTATAATACAATGAATTAAGAAACTCAAGCAAAGCAGAAAAAGCTGAAAGATAAGTAAACTGTATGTTTATTCATACAGAAAATAAAAAAATATATAGAAAATTTTAGAAAAATGTGTTACTTTTACGTCAGGATCAATAAATGATTGAATACATAGTTCCCGGCAATATAGATGATAGAATTCTCACCAAAGCGGCAAAGATCCTTCATGAGGGAGGCATAATAGCCATCCCTACAGACACGAGCTGGAGCATTGTCTGTTCAATAAAGTCCAAAGAAGGAATAAAACGTTTAAAAACAATGTCAAAGGAAAGAAATGAGCGTCTTTTTACACTCATTTGCTCCGATATTTCCCAGTTTGGAGACTTTTGCAGCCTCGATAATACAAGATTCAGGTTAATAAAAAGACTTACTCCAGGCCCATATGTTTTTATCTTAAAAACCCTGCTTGGAACAGAAAAAACCCTCAGCCTTAAGAGGCAGGAAATTGGGGTAAGGCTTCCCGATTACCCTGTTCCCCTTGCATTGGTAAATGAGCTTGGCTGCCCTCTTTATGGTATTACTGCAAAAAGAAGCATGGCCTTAAATTATGACGAAGATTCCTTGCCTGATTCCCTCCCAGATTTTGAAGAAATGGATGATCCTGATGCCGAATATTACCGCGAAGAAACACTCTTTGACGGAGGATGGGAAATTGAGGATGTCAGAGGGCTGGATCTGATCCTTGATCCCGGTGAAGACAGGAATAGGATTTTTTCCACAGTGCTGGATATAAGCTCTTCCGATGTACAGGTTCTTAGAATGGGAGCCGGAGTCTGGCCGGTATAAAATGTAAAAAAATGGAAAAGCAATGGCTGCGTGTTGTCTTCAGACAGCGTTTATTAATTATGATTCTAATCTTGATTCAATTTCTCTTTTTCCTTCTGGTAATTGCAGGAACCCACTTAATTTTCCGTTACCTGAATTTCTTTTTTCAAGGAATAAGCATAGTTGTATGTATTTATGTTTTAAATAAACAGATGAAATCGGCATATAAACTAATCTGGATCTTCCTTATTCTTCTGTTCCCGATTTTCGGAGGCATAGTTTATGTTTTTTTACATACACAATTCACATCAAAAAAACTAAGAAAGCATGTTTCTGAAGCGAATCTGTATTACAGGCCGTATTTCTCCCCAGCAGGCAATGCATTAAGTGAACTTTCAAATGAACATAAGGAATGTCTGCCGCAAGTTACATATCTCCAAAACTATGCAGGTTATCCTGTTTTCAGAAATACAGAGACTTTATTCTTTAATTCCGGTGAAAGCTTTTTTGAAAGAGTACTTGTGGAACTGGAAAAAGCCGAGAAATATATTTTTCTGGAATTCTTCATTCTGCGTCAAGGGGAAATGCTTGATCCCATAATGAACATTCTTGAAAGGAAAGCTCAAGAGGGCCTGGACATTAGAATAATTTATGATGACCTTGGCTGTTTTACATCACTGCCGTCAGATTTTGAAGAAAGCCTGAATGGTATGGGAATAAAATGCATGGTTTTTAATCCTTTTAAGCCCATTCTATCATCTCTGCATAATAATAGGGATCACCGGAAAATTATCAGCATAGACGGAAAATGCGCATTCACCGGTGGGATTAACCTTGCAGATGAATACATTAACGCACAGGAAAGATTCGGTCATTGGAAGGATGCGGCAATAATGATTAACGGAACGGCAGCATGGAGCCTAACGCTGACCTTTATTGAAATGTGGAATTTAGGAAGAAAAAACAAGGATGAAGCTCTCTTATTTTATCCATGGAAGAATTTAGACGGAAGCCCGGCGGCTTCTCCTGTAAAATCCGATGGTTATGTTCAGCCCTATGCAGACAATCCCTTTGACACTGAAAATGTCTGCGAGCATGTTTATATACAGATAATAAATAATGCTAAAGAATACTTATACATAAACACCCCCTATCTTGTGGTTGATAATGATCTATTAACAGCACTCTGTCTTTCAGGAAAAAGCGGGGTGGATGTACGCATAATAACTCCCTTCCGCTGGGATAAAAAAACAGTTGCAATAGTATCACGTTCTTATTACAGGCAGTTAATAAACGCGGGTGTAAAAATTTATGAATACACAAGGGGATTTAATCATTCAAAAACCTTTGTTTCCGATGACAGTACAGCAACTGTGGGAACAAGCAATCTGGACTTTCGCAGTCTTTATCTGCACTTTGAATGCGGTGTCTGGATGTATAAAAATTCAAGCGTGGCAAAAGTAAAGGAAGATTTTTTGAATACCCTGAAGGTTTGCAGACAGATTACCTTAAGGGACTGCTCCCGCAATGCCTTTCAGCGTATCATTCAAGAAGTACTTAGGATCTTTGCACCACTAATGTAAAACATTAATTGACGCAAACATAAGTGCGGTCTATATTATAG
>Ga0099364_10008249_pt1 | contig 14681 bp, 12 predicted proteins | sample TergutTh196P3_FD_73070 | JGI IMG/M metagenome (GOLD analysis project Ga0099364, IMG submission 73070) | Microcerotermes parvus P3 segment gut microbial communities from Pointe-Noire, Republic of the Congo - Th196 P3 | ecosystem: Host-associated > Arthropoda: Insects > Digestive system > Gut ... | reverse complement strand
TGCGCGCAATCGGCTACAGGGAGTTTTTTGCAGAAGACAGTGAAACAGGAAAATGGCGGCTTTCAAAAGACACCGAAGGAGTGCAGGCGATGGTTGCGCAAAACAGCCGCCGTTACGCTAAACGGCAATTAACTTTCTTTGCGGGGATACCGGGTGTTAAATGGATTGAATGTGCGCATAATGAAGCAACGACAGCGGCGCTTATAATGAAAGAGATTGAAAAATAAAGCAGAAGGAAAAATTATGAAAAGACCAAAATTTATTGATGACATTTACAAACCGGATTTAAAGGTAGGGCGTTTTTTAAGCGTCTTGATTTTGTTCGGTATAGCCTTTGGTTTAAAGCGCGGGATACAGGATAACTATCTTGCGGATATTATTCACATCGATCAATTTGAACGCGGCATCGTTGAATTCTTCAGAGAATCTCCCGGGCTTTTTTTAATTTTTATACTTGCATTAATGTACAAATTTGCGGACAGTAAAGTTTTTAAAATCGGGATTGCTTTAATGGTTGCGGGGCTTGCGGGGCTTTTGTTGACAAGCAGTACAGCTTTTTTTCATACAAAAGTGATGGTCATACTTTTTATGACAATCTTTAGCACGGGCGAACATATCATAATGCCTGTACGAAGTACAATAGCGATGGAACTTGCAAAGCCGGAAAAGTCGGGCGCTTCATTGGGGATAACAACTTCTATCAATCAACTGGGCAACATAGCCGGTTTCTTAATAGTAACGGGGGTTTTCTTTGTTCTTGGAAAGTATGGTTTTGACAGATCAGACGTTATCGGCTACAGGATCGTATTCGGGGCGGCTGCGGCTTTAATGACTGCGGCTGCAATGGTTGCCGCCGCATTAAAAGAAACTACTCTGAAAGCACCAAGACAGCGGTTTTATTTTGCAAAGAAATTCAACAAGTTTTATATGCTGGAAGTTTTCTATGGTTCCCGTAAGCAGATTTTTTTGACATTCGCTCCATTTGTCTTAATTCTTGAATACGGGGCATCTCCGTCAGTTATGTCAATATTGTTTGCAATCTGCGCCGTCTTTGTCATGCTTCTAAGCCCCTTGATTGGCAGGCTTATAGATAAAATCGGATTTAAAAAAGTAATGGTTGGAGATACGCTCATTCTGGTTGCAGTCTGTATCATGTACGGCTTTGCACACAGAATATTTCCCGTCGGTATCGCCTTTATCATTGTGTGCATTAACTTTGTACTTGATCAAATAATTTCTATTGCAAGCATGGCGAGTAACGTCTACGTAAAAAGCATCGCTTCAAGCCAGGAAGAAATAACGGCAACCCTCTCTACCGGCATTTCTGTAAATCACGTCTTGAGTATACTGATTGCGCTGATCGGCGGCTGGATATGGAAAGTAACAAGTATCGAGGTATTATTCTCGATTTCTGCCGTTTTGGGTATTATTAACAGTTTGTATGCCGCCACGATAAAAAGCGGCAAATAGCCGGACAACTCTATTGTTAGAAAATCAATCGTGATATATCATACTGATTAGGATAATATTATTTTTTAGTAAGGGGAGTGAGCTATGCAGAACTTTGAATATTGTAATAATACGAAAATTATTTTTGGGAAGGGGACAGAAGAGCGGGTTGGAAACGAAACTGCCGTTTATTCAAAACGGATTCTTCTGCATCATTCGGGCGGCTCTACCGTTAAATCGGGATTAATCGACAGGGTAAAAAACAGCCTGAAAAATGCGGGAGTAGAGTGGGAAGAATTAACGGGCGTTCTGCCGAATCCGCGTCTTTCGCTTGTTAAGAAAGGTATCGAAATTGTTAAAAGTAAAAATCTGGAGATGATTCTGGCAGTGGGAGGCGGTTCAGCGATTGATTCTGCCAAGGCGATTGCGGTAGGTGCGGTAAATGACGGAGATGTATGGGAGTTTTATGACAGAAAGAGAACCGCTCATAAAGCGCTGCCTGTAGGCACTGTCCTTACAATTCCCGCAGCGGGAAGCGAATCCAGTATCAGCAGTGTTATCACAAACGAAGAAGGTCCGTGGAAGAGAGGGATAAACTTTCCCTGTATACGCCCTGCTTTTTCGATCATGAATCCTGAGCTTACTTACACATTGCCGTCATATCAAACAGCGTGCGGAATTGTAGATATGATGGCTCATATCATGGAACGATATTTTACGAAAGAACCAAACGTAGAACTTACGGACGAACTATGTGAAGGAACCCTTCGCGCCATTATTAACAATGCGCAAAAAATCTTTTCCGGCGGAGAAAACAATTATGATGCCAGAGCAGAAATCATGTGGGCAGGCGCATTAGCGCATAACGGCCTTCTTGATACAGGCCGCATCGGAGACTGGGCAAGTCATGCGCTGGATCACGAATTGTCCGCCCTATTTGATGTCGCCCACGGCGCAGGTCTTGCGATTATATTCCCTGCATGGATGAAATATAACATCAAGGAAAATACCGAGCAGATGCCGAGGTTTTTGCGCTTTGCATCAAAGGTTTGGGGCATCAGCGGGTCGTATTACACTAATGAATATTCCGCTTTGGAAAGCGTCAGCCGGATGGAAACATTTTTTAAATCAATTGGTATGCCGGTAAGGTTTGCCGATGCAAATATCGACCCTGCACGAATCCCGGAGATGGCAAAACGCGCGGTTCACTTTGGACCTGTCGGCAACTTTAAGAAGATTTACGAAGAAGACGCTTTGGCAATTTATAATCTGGCAAATAGTAAGTAGTTTGAGCCCGAATGGGGGCGGCATAGCGCTAACCTTTTTTAAAATGGAATTTAAGGGAATACAAATGAAGGCGAAGATAACTCTGCACAAGGAATTTTCCATCGGAGAAACGGACAAACGGTTATACGGCTCGTTCATTGAACATTTGGGAAGGGCAATCTACACAGGCATTTACGAACCAGGGCATCCGGCAGCGGACAGCAACGGTTTCAGAAACGATGTTGCAGATTTGGTAAAAGAACTGGATGTAACAGTTGTACGCTACCCGGGCGGCAATTTTGTGTCCGGCTATAATTGGGAAGACGGAGTTGGACCTGTCGACAAGCGGCCTATGCTTCTTGATCTTGCATGGAGTACAAAAGAAAGCAACCGCATTGGCACAAATGAGTTTGCCGCATGGGCAAAAAAAGTAAATACGCAGACTATGATGGCGGTAAACCTTGGAACACGCGGCGCCGAAGCTGCAAGGAACTTTGTCGAATACTGCAATTTTCCCGGCGGCACTTACTGGAGCGATTTACGCAAAGGTCACGGTGTCAGCGAACCTCATGGTATCAAGCTCTGGTGTCTTGGAAACGAAATGGATGGCCCCTGGCAGATTTGCCATCGTACTGCCGAGGATTATGCAAGGGTTGCAACAGAAGCTGCAAAAGTTATGAAGTGGACAGATCCTTCGATAGAGCTTGTCGCCTGCGGCAGTTCATTTTCTGGAATGTCTACTTTCGGTGATTGGGAAAAAACTGTATTAGATCATACATGGGATCATGTTGATTATGTTTCACTGCATACATATTTTGCAAACCGCGAAAAAGATTTCCCCAACTTTCTTGGACGAAGTCTTGAGATGGAACTATTTATAAAAAATGTAACTGGTATATGCGATCTTCTAAAATCAAAGAAACGCAGCAAAAAAACAATTCATTTGTCTTTTGACGAATGGAATGTATGGTATCACTCAAACGAGGCTGATAAAAACATAGAAAAATGGAGCGAAGCGCCGCCGTTACTCGAAGATATTTACAATATGGCCGATGCATTAGTTGTCGGTTGTATGTTAATCACAATGCTGCGTAATGCCGACAGGGTAAAAATCGCCTGTCTTGCGCAGTTGGTTAATGTTATCGCGCCCATAATGACCGAAAAAGGCGGCGGTGCATGGCGGCAGACAATTTTCTACCCGTTCATGGACGTTTCCCGATACGGACGCGGGACAGTGCTTCGATGCCCTGTTAATATTGACAAGTACGATTCACGGGATTACTGCGACATACCCTATCTTGAAGCTGTAGGTATTTACAACGAGGAAAAAAACGAGCTTACTGTTTTTGCTGTAAACAGGAACTTAAACGAGACTATTGATCTTGATGCGGAGATAGCAGGTTTTGGAAACATGGCCATTGTTGAACATCGCGCTCTTTACCACAACGATCTTGATGCATGTAACTCAGCCACAGAGGAAAAGGTAAAGCCTGTAATTCTGTCCAGCGGTAAAATTGAAAACAAGCAGGGATCGCAGATGCTGGCAATCTCGCTGCCTCCCGCATCATGGAATGTAATTCGGCTGAAAAACAAACAAGGAGAATAAACATGAAACAGCCTCTGCCTCTTTGTGCAATTCGTATTAATGATTCATACTGGAACCGTTACACCGCACTTATACCGGATAAAGTTATTCCCTATCAATGGGAAATTCTTAATGACAGAGTTCCCGATGCTCCTCCAAGTTACTGCCTTGAAAACTTCCGCATTGCAGCCGGTGAAAAAAAGGGAAAACAAAGGGGAATGGTTTTTCAGGATTCTGATGCCGCAAAATGGCTGGAAGCTGCAGCTTATAGTCTTGCAATAAAGAGCGACCCTGAACTAGAAAAAAACGCAGATGATGTGATAGCTTTAATCGGCCGCGCTCAGGAAGCGGACGGTTATCTGAATACCTACTACAGCCTTAACTGCCCGGAAGGGAAATGGAAAAACCTTACAGAAGGCCACGAGTTGTACTGCGCCGGACATTTAATAGAAGCGGCTGTCGCTTACTACGAAACAACAGGTAAAAAACATTTTTTAGAAATCGTATGCCGTTTTGCAGACATTATTCACAAAACCTTTGGAACGGAAGAAGGACAATGCCGAGGTTATCCCGGACATCCTGAAATTGAACTTGCCTTAGTAAAATTGTATCGCGTAACAGGTGAAAAGCGTTATTTGCAAACAGCTAAATATTTTATTGACGCAAGAGGCGGCACCCCAAACTATTTTACAGAAGAAACGAATCGCCCTGATTTTAAGCGTATTTGGCCTGCAATGTCCGGCATTGATCCCAAATACTTCCAGGCTCATCTTCCTGTCCGCCAGCAGGATACAGCCGAAGGCCATGCGGTACGCGCGCTTTACCTGTACTGCGCCATGGCGGATATCGCAGAAGAATGTAATGACAGCGAATTACTGGAACGCTGTAAAATCCTGTGGGACAATATCGTACAAAAACGGATGTACATAACAGGCAGTGTCGGCTCGTCAGGCCATCTGGAACGTTTCACTGTGGATTATGATCTTCCCAATGATGCAAATTATTCAGAAACATGCGCTTCAATTGCACTTGTTATGTTCGGTATGAGAATGGCGAAAGTTACGGGCAATGCTTCTTATTTTGATACAGTAGAACTAGCACTTTACAACACTGTCCGAAGCGGTATATCTCTGGAAGGCGACCGTTATTTTTATGTTAACCCGCTGGAAGTTTGGCCTGAAACCTGCATTGATCATGTTTCCCGTTCTCATATAAAACCTGTACGCCAAAAATGGTTCGACTGCGCCTGCTGCCCGACAAATGTTGCGCGTATCCTGACCAGTTTGGGACACTATGTTTATTTTATAGAAGGCAATGAACTTTTTATCAATATGTTTATTCAAAACGAATTATCATTTAAAATTGAAGGAAAACCTGTAATTTTATCCCTTACAACCGATTATCCCAAAACAGGGCTTGTAAAAATCGCGGTAAAAACCGCTGAAGCGCCTTTTTCACTTAACATCAGGATACCCGGCTTTGCCGAAGAATATAAAATAAATCTAAACGGCAGTCCTGTAAAGGGTGAAAAACAAAATAACTATTTTCGCATAACAGATGTCAAAAACAATGATGTAATAGAGTTTTCTTTTCCCATGAACCCTCGCTTTATATACCCCAACCCAAAAGTTCATCAGAACTGCGGGAAAGCCGCTGTTGCAAGAGGCCCTGAAATTTTCTGTTTTGAAGAAATTGACAACGGAAGAAATCTCGCCGCTCTTTCCATCGACACCGATGCTCCTCTCACAGAACACTGGCAGGAAAACCTCCTTGGCGGTATCATGCAAATAAAAGCCAAGGGCAGACGGCTTATTGAACCAAAAGAAAGGGAATCTTTTTCTGAAAAATTCGTTCCCAAAACACAAGAAACAGAATTAACTGCCCTGCCCTACGGCTATTGGGGCAACCGTAATCCCGGCGAAATGCTTGTATGGATTCGATGCGGATAGCGTTTCAGACCCGGTATTTTTTTCTGTAATTGCTTGGAATAATCCCGTTTATTTGTTTGAAGAGTTTTGTAAAATATGCAACTGTTTTTAATCCAACAGATTCGGTAATTTCTGAAATGGGCATATCAGTTGTAAGCAATAATTCTTCTGCTTTGCGAATACGGAGAAAATTACGGAAATCTATATAATTGAATCCCATAACTTTTTTAAAGAACCGGCTGAAATGCGAGTAACTCATACCGGCAATCCGGCACGCTTCCTGCATAGTGATTGTTTTTTTAGGATGTTCAACAAGTTTACAGATTAATGAGTTCATTTTTTTAATGTCTGAATACACTGCGCCATTTACGTCAATATAGATTTTGTTTTCGGCGATCAGAGTGGATATTACTTCAAGGCATAGACTATTTAATTTAAGGTCTATTGTGAGTTTTTCCTTTAACGCGATTTCATCATCACCTAACAGACTATCTCTCTTTTTGCAATAATCGCGTATTGTTAAAAACACCCTAAATAGTTTATCGGATTTTTTTACGCTTATATAATTTTGCTGCCCTTCTGTCGGTTTGAGCAAAAAGTTATTTTCAAACAGTATGGATGAGTTGCGGATAAATAAATGGTCGAATTGAATAACTACGTCTTCGACTTGTGTTTCATTATTTAAGCTGTGAATGGATAATGGAGGTATGAAAATCAATGAGTTATTTCCAACCCTGAATTTATTTTGATTTAATGTTTCATAACGGGCTCCCTTTATTATATATGAAATCTCATAAAAAGAATGGCAATGTTTTGGATAACTGCTGTCTGCGCCGCCGGTATAGGCATAACAGCTTAAAAATGTATGCACTGGAGGTTCCGATTGCTGAAATGTGTTTTGAAAATTCATTTATACACCTTCATCTGCATAGCATTAGTTACAGTATAGTATAAATGGCGGCATTTGTGAATTAGTAAGCAAAGTACTTGTCGCAAAGCATTGGTAAGCAAAGCAAAATAGAACAAAAAGAAAGCAAAACAGTTGACTGTTCACAGGAAGATGAAAGTGCTTAGAATGAAACAACCAAACTCTAAAGAACGTTTCTTAGAATACGCCTTAGAGTACTCTTCAGAGCTAGGCTTTAATTTTAGGAGGCAGTTTATGAAAGGACTGTATTTTTTTGGTATGTTAGCAGTTATGGCGATATTTGGTTTTGCAGCTTGCAGGACTGGCAGCAGCAGTAGAAGTGGGGCAATAGATAGCACTGATATAGTAATTTTTGACGGCAGTGCAGGCGGATTTATTTCTGGAGCCGCCGCCAGAGTAAGAACAATTGCTGACGGTAGAGAGATAAATCTTGCCGATTTTGTAACTGTTACGAACGACAAAGTTACCGTTAGATGGAATTCTGATGATGGAAATAACGGCGCTTTTAGATTCATAGTAGATATTGATCAACCGGCGCAGGCTAGTTTAAGAGGTTACTCAAAGTTTAAGATGGACTGGAGTACCGGCGATGTAACGGAAGGAAATTTTAACATTTCTCTCTATTTTAACGGTATTAGAATGTTGACAAACCATGTTAATGCTGGCACCGGGACATTTGATTTTATTGAAGACATTCCGGGCTGGGCATCCGGGTGGGGTGATGCGGTAGTAGGAAACATAACCGGATTTGAAATCTATGCCGGTGACCCTGCATTTGAAGGAAAAGAGTTGGCTATTACAAAAATCTGGTTCGAGAGTGACGGCAGAGACCTTAACGATGGTGAAATTGATTTATCTCAGCCCGGTAAATCGGAATATGACGCAAATCCGCTTATAACAAATATGTACTGTGCCGACCCGACTGCGGTTGAATATAATGGACGGCTGTATGTTTATGGTACGAATGATCATCAACAGTATTTGTATGACAAAGATGGAAGTAATACATACGAACAAATTAAATCCCTTGTTATGATTTCTACGGACGATATGGTCAATTGGACTTATCATGGAACAATTAATATTGGAGAGCTTGCTCCGTGGATTATTGCATCATGGGCGCCCTCGATTGTTTCCCGTATTGAAGAAGACGGAAAGACGCATTTCTATCTGTATTTTTCTAACAGCGGCTTTGGAGTGGGTGTTATAACCGCAACTTCACCGACAGGACCCTGGACATCGCCGCTCACTAAATCATTAATTGACGGTGAGCATCCGTCAGTGAATCATCAATGGACACCATTTGATCCTGGTGTTGTCATTGACAAAGACGGTATAGGCTGGCTGTCTTTTGGTGCGGGTGAACCGGGTACCAAATATATGCCCGGCGGATCGCATATCGTCCGGCTGGGAGCGGACATGATTAGTCTGGACAGTGAAGTAACGAAAATACCCGCGCCGTACCATTTTGAAGCAAGTGAGTTGAACTACATAAGTGATACTTATGTCTATACATACTGTAACAGTTGGGAACCTAGAACAACATGGGAAAACCGGAATGTTGCTCCTCCGACACAATGCAGTATGTCTTATATGACAACAAAAACACCTTTAGACCCCGATAGCTGGGTGTATCGCGGTCACTATTTCAAAAATCCCGGTGATAACGGAATGGAGTACAGTAACAACCACACGCATCTTCATAAATTCAACGGCCAGTACTATTTATTTTATCATACTCTTGTTCTTCAGAAGAAATACGGTGTCGGCGGTGGTTTTCGCAGCATTTTTGCCGATATAATCGAAGTCAACGAAGATACGCTTGTTATCAGTGAAGCTGTGCCGACACTTGACGGTTTGGAGCAAATTAAGAGTTTTGATCCGGGCAGGGTCAATCCGTTCGCCGCGCTTGTAGTTTCTGCGGGTTTGGCATTTGAGCCTTATGATGATAAAGGCAATATGTTCGTTACGAGCCAAACATCTGGAAGCTGGAGCATGGTTAGAGGTGTTGAATTTACCGGCGGCGCAAAAATGCTCACGGTTAGAGTAAAAGGAGAAGGGTCTATTGAAGTCCGGATTGACAGCAGAGATTCTACGCCCATTGGTCATATTGAGGTTTCCAGCTCGGATTGGAATAATGTAACTGTTAATTTACAGTCCATTGACGGAAAGAAAGATTTGTTTTTTACTTATGATGACGGGTTAAGTGCGTATACATGGACATTAAATTAGGAGGATTATAATGAAAAAAACCTTGATAATTTTAGTTACACTGCTGCTTATGACAGGGCTTGTAATATCGGGATGCAACAGCAACGCCAATAGCGCTAACGGCGGTAATGGTGCCATGCGGGACATAACCACCGCCGAGCTTATTTATCAAATGGGGCTTGGGATCAATCTTGGCAACACATTTGAAGCCACAGGCCGCAATCAAGAAAGTGATATGAATGATACAAGCAGCTGGATAGCCTCCAATATTGACGCGCACGAAAGAGCTTGGGGCAGCCCAAAAATCACAAAGCCTATGATTCAGGGTTATAAAATCGCCGGGTTTACTACGCTGAGAATCCCTGTGGCGTGGTCTAATCTTATGAATATGAGTACATACACTATCCACCCCAGCCTGATTAACCGGGTGCAAGAGATTGTAGACTGGACACTAGAAGCCGGTATGTATGCTGTTGTCAATCTCCACTGGGACGGCGGTTGGATTAAAAATTTCCCAACCAGTCCTGACGAGTGTATGGAACGTTATACTAAAATATGGGAGCAGGTTGCAGAATGCTTCAAGGATTACGGCGACTATTTATTGTTTGAATCCCAAAACGAAGAGTTAGGGTTTGATTCTGTTTGGAACCCGTGGGGCGGCAATACAGGAAAGACAATAGCTTATGAAATTGTCAATGATATCAATCAAACTTTTGTGAATACGATACGTGCTTCCGGTGGAAATAACTCATACCGCCATTTGTTGATAGCGGGTTATCATACAAATATTGACAGAACTTGCGACCTCTTGTTCAAAATGCCTGACGATCCTGTAAACAGGATGGCGGTAAAGGTACATTATTACGACCCGTTTGGCTTTACGCATTTAGAAGAAGACGAGTCTTGGGCAAATGCAACATGGACATGGGGAACAACGGCGGAGCGCAATCATCTTAACAGTGAGTTAAACAAGATGGTAACGAATTTTATCAATAGAGGAATCCCTGTTGCCATAGGCGAATATGGTATGGCAAAACAAGGAGTAACCCAGGAAGAAATCAACTCGTATACCCTTGCTGTAACCGAAGCAATGTATTCACGCGGTATGCTCCCCATGCTTTGGGATGTTCAACTGCAACCAAATCAGCTTAACTTCTACTATAACCGCCATGTTTCGGGAATGACGGATCCCAATCTTGAAGCAGGTATGAAAGAAATTGCCGCCTCGCGCTCGCTGGATTAAATATTTGGAATTGTCGCAAATCCTTTTTCCAGATCAGTATCGCTTGGTATTTGATCTTTCATCGTTTTATCGTTATATGAAGAGAACGCCGTCATGTCGAAGTACCCTGTGCCGCTTAATCCAAAAAGGATAACTTTTTTCTCGCCTGTTTTCCTGCACTCAAGAGCTTCATCGATAGTGGCTTTTATTGCGTGCGAAGATTCCGGGGCGGGCAGAATGCCTTCAACTTTCATAAAACGCAGTGCAGCGTCAAATACATCTGTTTGTACGGCAGAGCGGGCTTCTAAAAGACCATCATTGTAAAGTTTTGACATAGTGCTGTTCATGCCGTGATAGCGAAGACCTCCGGCATGGTTTGCAGAGGGTTTAAATCCGCTGCCCAGCGTCTGCATTTTGATAAGCGGGGTAGTTTGCGCAGTATCGCCAAAATCGTAGGCGTATTTGCCCCGTGTAAAAGACGGACAGGAAACAGGCTCAACGGCAATAAAACGGGCATCAAGTTTTCCTGCGATTTTTTCTCCCATAAAAGGCGCAATTAATCCGCCAAGGTTGGAACCGCCGCCGGCGCATCCGATTATAATGTCAGGCTTAACTCCGTATTTGTCCATCGCCGTTTTTGCTTCCAGCCCTATAACAGACTGATGCAGCAGAACGTGGTTAAGCACGCTTCCTAGTACATAACGGCACTTGTCTGTCTTTACGGCTGTTTCAATCGCTTCGGAGATTGCACAGCCAAGAGAGCCGTTGTTGTCTGGGTCGCCGCTGAGGATTTTTCTGCCCGCTTCTGTTGTATTAGACGGCGAAGGAATTAGGTTTGCGCCGTAGGATTCCATTAATACTTTGCGGTAAGGTTTTTGCTCGCTGCTTATTTTTACCATGTAAACAATAAGTTCGAGTCCGTAAAAGGCGCATGCCATCGCCATTGCGGTTCCCCATTGTCCCGCGCCGGTTTCTGTAGCAAGAGAGGTTAGACCCTCCTGTTTTGCATAATATGCCTGCGGTCCTGCAGAGTTCAGTTTGTGCGAGCCGGAAGTGTTCGTCCCCTCAAACTTATAATAAATCTCCGCTGGAGTATCCAGTGCCTTTTCAAGGTAATAAGCCCTGATAAGCGGTGACGGCCTGAACGCACGGTAGAAATCCTGCAACGCTTCCGGGATTTGGATAAAGCGTGTGGTTTCATCAAGTTCTTGTTCTGCAACACTCATGCAAAAAACGGGAGCAAGATCACCGGCAGTTACTGGCTGCAAAGTTCCCGGATGAAGCATCGGATCGGGTTTGTTTTTCATGTCGGCTCTAAGGTTGTACCACGCTTTGGGCATCTCATCTTCTTCAAGATAAATTCTGGTTGGAATTTTTTTACTCATAACTTACTCCCATAATCCTATTGGTTTATTCTAAATTCAGAACTATACGAATTAGCTAGGCACTTAACCTAAACCTGTATACTGCCGGCGATGAGACTCGAACTCATACCCCATTGCTAGGAGGGGATTTTAAGTCCCCAGTGTCTGCCATTCCACCACGCCGGCTGATGTATTCATTCTATATTTTTCTGCGTTTTTGTGCAAGTCTTCTGGTTAGATTTTTATGAGGCATTACGGATGCGGGTATGTACCGGAAAACTCCTTCCTTAACCTATTTTTACTCTACGCTGACGCTGTACTTCATAAAGCAACACGCCTGCCGCAACTGATACATTAAGCGAGTCTATCCGTCCGGTTGAAGGAATCCCTGCCATTTTATCACAGCGTTCGTGTAACAGGCGGGAAATGCCGCTTCCTTCACTCCCCATTACAAAAGCTACTCTCCCGCTCAGATCAATATTATAGATACCTTCACCTTCCATATCGGCACCATAAACCCAAAAACCGGCTTCTTTTAACGTATCTATTGTACGGACAAGATTCGCTGTTTCAGCCTGCGGCACCCACGAGACGGCTCCTGCCGATGTTTGCGAAATTACTCCGGCGTGTTTTGCACTTCTGCGGTTGCGGCTGACAACCAAATCCACTCCAAATTGATCGCAGCATCGTAAAATAGCGCCATAATTATGAGGGTCGGTAATTTCATCTAGAATAAGGACAATCACATCATGCCTGTTACCTAAGTTAATTAAAAAATCATCAATACTTATATCTGTACCGCCCGCTATATCTTCGACCTGCAACGCAATACCGCGATGCCCGGGAGCAAGTCCGTCAAGATCAAATGTACCTACACGATCAATGCGGATTTTTTTTTCAATTGCCAACTTAACAATTTCTTTAGCTCTTGGTCCCGCCTTTGCCATCAAAAGAGGGCCGCACGCATGACCTGTTTTTATTCGTTCTTCAATAGCATGTAAACCCGTTAAATGTGTCATATTCAATTATTCCAGTTTTACCCCAAATGACTCTCCAGCCGCTTCAAAAGCACCTCTGCCACAAAAGGTTTGTGAATATAATCCAAAGCGCCAAGTTCCATTCCTTTTTTTTGGCTTTCGGCATCGGCATTACCAGTTAGAAAAATAAAGGGAATTTCTTTATGCTCTGTTTTCAATTTTTGAGCGGCTTCATAACCGTCCATTTCCGGCATCTCTACATCAAGCAGAATAAGGTTGGGTGAAATTTTACCTATTAAATCGAACATCCGCGCTGCCGAAGGGACAGTAAATACGGAGTAATAAGGTCTAAGAATATTTTTGCATGTAAGCAGGTTTGAATCGTTATCATCCACGACTATAATTTTTTTCTGTCCGTCTGCCATTTCCATCTCTCCATAATAAAAAATATTTACTCTAGTAATCAGAAAGTTTAGAAACAATCCCGGAAAAATCCGATTCATTTACTTTTTTTCTGAGCCATTCAACAAGTGAAGCATCTTCATTATAATCTGTTTTTTCAAGTTCGTCCATAATCTGATCAATGCCGTCTATATCGTAATCTTCGCTACATTTGCGCAGACGGGCAAGAAGAGCGTTATCAGGACGCGTAAGAATTGGTTTTAAATGGGCGGAATCATTTTCTTTGAGCCATGTTTGAATATGCGCAACAAGTGTTTCTGTATCATTGATTAGTGAAGCATTTTTTAAAAGCACTTCTTGTAGATCGCTTTCCCTGGATGTTTTTTCCAGATTATATGCTGCATGGGCAATTTTTTCCGCGCCTATTGATGCGCATATTCCTTTCAACCCGTGTACTGCTATTACATAACTTGACAAAGTCTCAGCCGTTACATTACGCAGTTTCTCAATAACACCTAACGCATTAGAAACAAATGCGTGCAAAACAGAAAGATACATCCCGTTATCGCCACTGTACAGAGCAAGTCCCCTATTAGAATCTACTCCGGGAATATTATAAATAATTTGCCCGGATTTACCAGAATTCATACTTTACTATATCATAATTACAGACAGAGAGCATAGATATATTTTGAATTTACAGGGAAGACTATACGGTGATGTTAAACAACGCTCCAGCAGCCGGTGCCGCAGGTGTGTAGACGCTTACAGATTGGGAAGCTTTTATTTGTTTCTGGTATTGATCTATCAGGGCATTAATCCGTTTTTCATCATTTTCGGATGTTATGTCCAAACTTATGGAGGAGTCGTTTTTAATTTTTGATAGCTGATCGATCAAGGTATTAAGTATCTTTAATTTAGAGATATTTACACCATGCGTCCCTTCAGGGGCGGGGGTCCCGGAAACATGTTTGAAATGAGAATAAATTACCAATCCCGGTGAAACCGGGAGTGACAACTTTCCCTTATTTGCTGCATAAAGCGCAGCTCCAAAAGAGGGAAAAGAATTGGACGAAATTGCCCCGATACTCATACTCTATTTATCGGAGTGTTTCATTGGCATTATTAGGATTAATACTGAATATGATGAGTGCGGCAACCCTTATTTTCTACCGGTTCATCCTTTGCCAGTCTGTAAGCCGTCTTTCCAGCGAAATGATTTCGTTGGCGGTTTCTTTGCGAGCGCGATCATGGAGATATGGGAGCAGGATTCTTTCTTTGATGACGATCCAGTTACCGGGTAGGACATTGGGAGGCATGAAGAATTCCGATGGAGGCATACGCCCCAA
>Ga0099364_10008248_pt1 | contig 14683 bp, 8 predicted proteins | sample TergutTh196P3_FD_73070 | JGI IMG/M metagenome (GOLD analysis project Ga0099364, IMG submission 73070) | Microcerotermes parvus P3 segment gut microbial communities from Pointe-Noire, Republic of the Congo - Th196 P3 | ecosystem: Host-associated > Arthropoda: Insects > Digestive system > Gut ... | reverse complement strand
ATATTATCATAAATGAGCCTACACCAGGGGCTTTTGAAACTATTACACGCCAACCCGCAGCATTAAATCCATTAAAGTTAAATCTTCCATCTTCGTCTTCTACATAAATATTTTGATTAAAGCCAGCATCTTTTACTTTGTCAGCATATACTTTTATCTCTTCTATAGTTGTAGAACCAGGAAAATCTACATTAAAACCATTAGGACCATCATCTGCACTGTAAATAGTAATGTCAGGTTTTGGAACTTGTTTAGTATATTCATTATCGGGCCAATCGCCTTCTTGACTTTCAGCCACTTCCTCTACTACTTCAGGAGTTGCTTCTGTATTTTCTTGTTGCTTATTGCCACCGCAAGCAACAAATATTAAACCGATAGCCAGCACTATCAAAACTAATCTTAAATTAAAATTAAACATATTTTATATCTTAAATAAAGAACTACAAAAATAACTTTTTTTAATAAAATACTTTGCACCTCTAAAATGTCATACTGAATTTGTTTTAGTATTAGGGCACCTTTATTTTCTCAAAAAAAGTTATTTTTATGTTATGGAAAATCTAAAATTAATTGCTGGACCTTGCCTTGCTGAATCAAAAGAAATGCTAACTATATGTGTAGAGCATTTGCTAAATATATGCTCTAAATATAATAATATAGATTTCTATTTCAAAGCATCATACAAAAAAGCAAATAGAACAAGTAGTAATTCATTTATGGGAGTAGGAGACAATATTGCATTACAGTGGTTTAATGAAATAAGAAATAAATATAATGTTCGCATCTTGACCGATGTTCATACTGCCGAAGAAACAGATATAGTTTCAAAAAACGTAGATGTTTTACAAATACCAGCATTTCTTTGCAGACAGACAGAATTACTTGTTGCAGCGGGTAAAACATCACTTCCTGTAAATATAAAAAAAGGTCAATTTACTACCCCCGATGCTATGATAAAAGCAGCACAAAAAGTTCTTACTACTGAAAATAATAATGTATGGCTAACCGAAAGAGGAACTTTTTTCGGTTATAACGATTTAGTAGTAGATTTCCGTTCTTTGGTTACAATGCAAGAGTTCGGACTTCCTGTTATTTACGATGCTACTCATTCTGTGCAAAAACCTTCTATCGGCGAGCAATCAGGTGGCAATCCACACTTTATTTTTCCATTAGCAAAAGCAGCAATTAGTTTAGGTATAGATGGCGTGTTTTTTGAAACACATCCCGACCCTAAAAATGCAAAAAGTGATACAGAAACACAACTTCCATTATCAGATGCAGAAAAATTTATTGAAATGATAGTTAATATGTATAACTATGTGCATAGCCATACAAATGTTTGCTAATTATTTATATCACTGCGAGCAAATTCAAAGATTTTACTTGCAATGACAATAAATTATTGCCAAGTATGAAAAATATTCTTAATAAAAAAAGTATATTAGCACCATAAACATTTGCAATTATAATTATGAAAATAGACATATCAAATAAAGGATTAAATATAAATATAAAAATGTCTGCTGATAATAAATTTATCAACTATTTTATATGGAAAGAAAGTGAAAATTTATATGTAGTAAGTAACAAAGAAACAAGTTTATGGGGTATTATAGATAAAAATGGTAAAGAAGTTATTGAATGTAAATATAAATATATAGGTGGTTTTGAAAAAGGATTAGCAATGGCAGAAAATAAAAATAAATTATGGGGATTTATAAATAAAGATGGTAAAGAAGTTATTGAATGCAAATACAAAAATGTATGGGATTTTGGCAAACTTGGTGGAAATCTTGCAGAAGTAGAAACTACAAACGGCTTTTATGTTTTAATAGATACTAATGGCAAAGAAGTTTCTAATAAATATAAATGGATGGGATGTTATAATTTATATAAAAAAGATTGGTTGCAAACACTAAATTCAAAGGAATTGTATGGCTTTATAGATGGCAAAACGGGGGAGGAAGTCGTTCCTTGTAAATATGAATGGGTAGGTGAGTTTAGAGATGAATTAATGTTAGTAATGATTAGAGATAAAATAGATACTAATATATGTTTATATGGTTTTGTAGATATGAAAGGCAAAGAAGTCGTTCCTTGTAAGTATAACTGGACAAAACCTTTTAGTGAAGGAATAGCAAGAGTAAGAGATAATTCTAATTTATGGGGCTATATAAATAATAAAGGTAAAGAAATTGTGCAATGCAAATATAAATATTTAGAAGATTTTTATAGTGGATTAGGAAAAGTAAAGAACAATGCAGGACTTTGCGGGTGTGTAAATAAACAAGGTAAAATAACAATTCCGTGCGATTACAAAGATTTAGATATTTTTTATAATGGAATAGTAAAATTAAAAAATAGAGCAAATTTATATGGTTTTTTTGATAAACAAGGTAAAGAAATAATTGAATGTAAATATAAAGATGCAGGTCGTTTTAGTGAACATAGTGGTGGTTTAGTTAAAGTAAAAAATACTAATAATTTATGGGGATTTATAGATACAACAGGCAAGGAAGTTATTCCGTATAAGTATAATAATGCAAATGATTTTATAAGTGGTTTAGCAAGGGTTTCAGGCAAAGAAGGTTTTTGGGGATTTATAGATATAACAGGCAAGGAATTAGTTCCATGTCAGTATAAAGAAGTATTTCCTTTTGATGAATTTAGAGAAGATTGGTCTCAAGTTATAAATGAAAAAGATTTGTATGGTTTTATAAACATAAGTGGCAAAGAGGTTGTTAAATGTAAATACAAAAAAATATTTCCTTTTGATGAATTTAGAGAAGATTGGTCTCAAGTTATAAATAAAGAAGATTTGTATGGTTTTATAGATATAACTGGTAAAGAAGTCATTAAATGTAAATACAAAGATATAACTAAATTTGATGGTGATTTAGCAGCAGTAATGAATAGAAATAATTTATGGGGCATTATAAATAAAGATGGTAAAGAAGTTATTAAATGTAAATATAAAGATATAACTAAATTTGATGGTGGTTTAGCAGCAGTAATGAATAAAAAAGGTTTATGGGGATTAATAGATGCATACGGAAACAAGGTAGAGAACTTCATATATACAGACATATACGATTTAACATATGATGATGAAAAATACAGATACGTCGATAGAGAATTTAGACAATATGACTGCAAAGATGAGGATATAAGATATGATTATGACGATGATTATTATGATTATGATGACTACAACAAATATAACTATGAAGAAGAAAACCCTAATATAGAATACTACAAAACTTTTAATATAGCAGGATTTACATATTATGATGGCGAAGAAGTTTTTTGTAACCTTAAAGTAGGTATGCAGTTAGAACTTATTGCTGAATCAGAAAATAAATATGATAAATATGCTGTAGAAATATATTATGGTGACTATAAACTTGGCTATGTGCCTCATTCCAATAATAAAACTATAAGTAAATTACTTAATTTAGGTCACAAAGACATTTTTGAAGCGAAAATTAATGAATTAAATCCTGATGCTCATTCAGAACAAAAAGTAAAAGTTACTGTTTTAATTAAAAAAAATATAAATCCAAGTAAAAACGAGTAAATTACGAGTAAAAACGAGTAAAAATTATGCAACACGGGGATTTATCCCCGTGTTAAAAATCTCCGTCATTACGAGCAATTTCAAAGAAATTGCGTGGCAATCTAAAGTATAAATAGATTGCCACGCATATTTGGTCCATTTGCAATTGTTAAATGCTACATTGGAATTAGTCCATGTTTTTTAGCGGGTCTTACTTCGCGTTTGTTTTTTAATGTTTGTAGACATACGGAAATATATTCTCGCGTTTTCACGGGTTCTATTACTGCATCAATTAAACCATACTCTGCTGCAGGATATGGAGTTTGCCATTTATCTTCATATTCTTTTAGTAGTTCTTTTTTTCTTGCAGCAGGGTCGGATGCTTCTTTTAGTTCTTTTGCGTTAAGAACAGCAACAGCACCTTCAGAACCCATAACAGCAATTTCTGCTGTAGGCCAAGCCGCAGTTCTATCTGCACCAAGCGATTTAGCACACATAGCAAGATATGCTCCACCATATGCTTTGCGGATAACAACAGTAATTTTCGGAACCGTAGAAGCAGAATAAGAAAATAGCATCTTAGCACCGTGTCTGATAATTCCACCATGTTCTTGCTGAACACCAGGCAAAAATCCAGGAACATCAACGAATGTAACAATAGGAATATCAAACGCATTACAGAAACGAATATGTTCCGATGCTTTATCCGATGCATCAATATCCAAACATCCTGCCTTTACGCAAGGTTGATTAGCAATAATACCAATTGTCTCACCATTCATACGAGCAAAACAAGTAAGTATATTAGTCGCCCAAAATTGTTTTACTTCCAAAACAGAACCAGGATCCACAATTTTATTTATAACATCAAGCATATTATATGGTTCTTTTGGGTCATCAGGAATTATTGTATTAAGGTCAGGATACTCAATAATATCAATAGAACCATCGCCATAACTTGGTGTTGTTTCAGTATTATTTTGCGGGAGATAACTTAATAATTGTTTAGTTATTTCTATGGCGTGGTTGTCATTTTCTGCAACGAAGTGTATATTACCACTTTTTGTAGCGTGTGCCATAGCACCACCAAGTTCCTCGTCACTTACGACTTCTCCCGTTACACCTTTAATTACAGCAGGTCCTGTAATAAATAACTTACCCGTGTTTTTCACCATAATAATGAAATCCATAAGTGCAGGCGAATAAGCAGCCCCTCCTGCACAAGGTCCCGCTATTATAGAAATCTGTGGCACTATTCCCGACAAAGCAGTATTATGATAAAACGCTTCACCATAGCCACGAAGAGAGAATATTGCTTCCTGTATTCTCGCTCCACCACTATCATTAATAGCAATAAACGGACATCCATTTTTGAGAGATTTTAGCATTGCTTCGGACATTTTCCAAGCATGCATTTCACCAAGCGACCCGCCCATAATTGTAAAATCCTGTGAGGCAACATAAGCAATGCGACCATTAATCGGACCGCAAGCAGTGACCATACCATCGCCAGGCATTTTTCTACCTGCAATAGATGATATTTTTCTACCTGAATTTTCAACGAGTTTGTTAAATTCTTGGTAGTATCCGTTATCGAACAACAATTGCAATCGTTCTCTTGCGGACAATTTACCTCTTTCGTGTTGTTTAGTTATAGCATCGGCTCCACCGCCTAAATTTGCTTCTGCATCTTTTTTGTGCAGTAATTCAATTTTTTCTTTAACTGTAGACATATTTATATTTTTATATTAAATTTCGTTATTATAAGAATACTAAAATACGAAAATATTTTTAGAAAAATAATGTTTTATGAACTATTTATAAACATATAGTAAAAAATGTTCTGAAAAATAATTTGACCTATAAGTGATGTTTTTATGGCTTGATACATAAGATATTACTAATGATAGTGCGTGGCATTGGCATCAGAGATATAGCAGGAACAATCTCTTCATTCTTTCATAAAAAAAGTGAATCGGATACGAAATTAAGTGTGAATTTTACACCTTTTTCAGCATCCGTTTTAAGTAATTTTTACATAATTTAAGATTATATAGCGTCTAAATATAATAAATTAGGGGATGCGTAAGTAAATTTGGTATGACGATTTTCAACTTCATTGTTATTATTTTATTTTTTTCAATTTAAGAATACAATGATAATAAAAACACAAGCAGAACTAAAATTTCTACCTGTGTTTTTTATAGAATATCAAAAAGCATTCTGATATTATTTTAATGCATCAATTATTTTTTGTGCTATTTCTAATCCTACTCTATCTTGTGCTTCATTAGTAGATGCTCCAATATGCGGAGTAGCAGATATACGTGGATGATTAAGAAGTTCTTTTTGTGCTTCATTAGTAGGTTCGTTAATAAACACATCTACTCCTGCTGCCGCAATTTTACCTGATTTCAGACCATCTAATAGAGCATTTTCATCAACTACACCACCTCTGGCACAATTAATTATTATAACTCCATTTTTCATTTTGCTAATTTCAGGAGTGGAAACAGGAATCGGCTCACCTTTAATTAAAGGAAGATGCAGTGAGATATAATCGGCATTTGCAAGCACTTCGTCTTTTGATACCAGTTTAACATCCATATCTGTAGAAGTTACAAATGGGTCAAAAGCAATTACTTTCATTCCAAGCCCTATTGCTCTTTTAGCACATTCTTTACCGATGTTGCCGAAGCCAAGCAGCCCGAGTGTTTTACCTGTTAGTTCAACACCTGCGGCATAATCTTTTTTAGGCCAATTACCTTTTCTCATTTCAGCAGTGCTGTTATTAAGAAAACGAGATGTAGCAAACATATGTGCGATAGCAAGTTCGGCAACAGATATTGAAGAAGCACCGGGTGTATTATAAGTCGGAATACCTTTTGATTTAGCATATTCTACATCAATATTATCAACGCCGACACCACCTCTGCCGATTGCTTTTAATTTAGTTCCTGCATCAATAACTTCTTTGGTTACTTTTGTAGCAGAGCGAACTATAATTGCTTCGTAATTAGCAATTTCTTTTAATAGTTGTTCAGGAGAGAGTTTTTGTTCTACGACTTCTAATCCTGCTTTTTTCATTAGTTCGGAACCTACTTTTTCGATTCCATCAGAGACCAATACTTTCATAAAATTTCTATTTTATTTGTTAAAGGATTATACAAAAATAAGGATTTTTATGAAAAAAAAGATAAAATCTAAAAATGTCATTCTGAACTTGTTTCAGCATACGGGGGCTTGCCCCCGTGTTAAAATTATTTGAAAAAACTTATTTTGCTAAAATATGATGGCTATCAAAAATAAATTAAAAGAAATATTACTAAAAAATGAAAAATTTAAAGCAGTAACCGAAGAAGATATTGTCGTCCTAAATACAACAATAATTATGGAGTGTGCAAGAAATTATGACACAGAACTCCTCGCACTACTGCAAATCAATACAGAAATTAAAAATCATTTCTTCTCTACAATCGCTCCAACACAGGGGCAAGCCCCCGTGATAACTATATTCAAACTTGAAAAATTTATTGCGTTTATTAGTAATTATAAGTATCTTCCTGATAGTTTTACCATCTATAAAAAGAAAATCGGACTCGCCACAAATAACAATAATTATCTCGCAAATAACCAAAATGTTGTGCTGAATTGGGCATATAAAGATTGTATTTTGGAGGGCGGACAAACTAAAGATGACCAAAAAAGGAAGGAGATATTTTTTAATGAAATTCTTGCTCCAGACCAGATAAATCGCTTGCTTGACGATAAGGTTTTTACTAATTTTAAGAGATATGATAAGAACGGTGTTCACGATTTGGCGGAACTTAAAAACGATGATAATATGATAATTAAGGGGAATAATTTGGTGGTTTTGCATTCGTTAAAAAAGCGATTTGCAGGAAAAATTAAGTTGATTTATATTGACCCGCCGTATAACACGCAAACCGATGCAAATACTTTTGCATACAACAATAATTTTAACCATTCTACTTGGCTTACATTTATGAAAAATCGGCTGGAAGTTGCAAGGGATTTATTGCGAGAAGATGGATTTATTTCGATTGATATTGACCATTATGAATTATTTTATCTTGGGGTTCTTGCTGATGAAATATTCGGAAGAGATAATAGATTGGGTGTAATTTCTGTAGTAACAAATCCAGCAGGTAGAGATAATAAATTTTTCGCTTCTGCACACGAAAATAAATTGATATATGCAAAAAACAAAAGATTGGCAGAGATTGGTAATTTTAATATTTCTGATACTTCAAAAAAACAATATAGTTTAGAAGATGGTTTAGGCAAGTATAAATTAACTGCACTTCAAAGAACAGGGGATGGTTCAAAACGAGAAGATAGACCAAACCTTTTTTATCCTATTTATTATTTGGAAGAAGATAATATTATTTCTATTGAAAAAAAAGCAAATGCAATTGAAATACTACCAATAGATGGAAATGGTATTGAACGCCGATGGCGATGGAGTGCTGCTAAAATTTCACGAGATTGGCAGACAGAACTACAAGTAAAAAAAACAAATGAAAAATATAAAATATATGTAAAAGATAGATTAGGTGATGGTAATGTAAAACCTAAAAGTTTTTGGATGAAACCAGAATATGCAGGAATGACTGGCACAAATGAAATAAAAAAACTTCTTGGAGAAAAAGTTTTTACTTATCCGAAATCAGTTTATTTAGTTAAAGACACAATAAAAATTTTGTCTGAAGACGATGATATTATATTAGATTTTTTTGGTGGTAGCGGGACGACCGCACACGCAGTTTTAGAATTAAATAAAGAAGATGGCGGGAGTCGTCAATTTATTTTGTGCGAGCAAATGAACTATATTCACAACGTGACCACAAAACGAGTGCAAAAAGTTATAGAAAATCACCAAAATGGCGACTTTGTATATTTAGAATTAGCAAATGATTCGGAGGATTTTAGGAATGAAGTCCGGCGAGCAGATGCCGCAAAATTGCCTATTTTATTTGAAAAAGTAAAGCATTCTTCGTTTTTGAGTTATCGCGTAAATACAGAGGAATTTAATGGCTTCGAAGCACTAACAGAGCAGGAACAGCGCCAATTGCTTTTAGAATTAGTAGATGCCAACACCCTCTATATCAACTACACCGATATAGAAAGCGAAGATTATAACATCAGCAAAAAAGATAAAGAATTAAATAAGCAATTTTATATGATTTAAATATGGAAAATAAGAAAAAAATAAATATATAACAAAAAAATGGAACTAAAATATAAAAGAATATTACTTAAATTAAGTGGCGAAGCGCTTATGGGAAATAAGCACTACGGTATATCTGCTACAGCGATTAATGATTATGTATCAGAAATAAAAACACTACATAAATTGTGTGTTCAGGTTGCTATTGTAATAGGTGGTGGTAATTTTTATAGGGGCGTTAATGCAAAAGATATAGGAATAAATAATACTACGGGTGATAAAATGGGTATGCTTTCTACTATAATGAATGGTTTATCGTTAAAAGATGTTTTAGAAAAAAACGGCACAGAATCAAAAATCTATTCTGCTATCTTTTTGCCTCAAATTGCCGATGTTTTTCAACAAGAAAAAGCAATTCAAGATTTGCAAAAAAATACAATTTGCATCTTTGTAGGCGGAACGGGCAATCCTTTATTTACTACCGATTCGGCTGCTGCACTTAGGTCAATAGAAATAGGTGCAGATATACTAATTAAAGCAACAGATGTTGATGGCATATATAGTGCGGATCCTAAAAAAGATACAACTTCTAAAATGTTTAATAAGATAAGTTATCAAGAATGCATTGAAAGAAATTTAAAAGTAATGGATAGAACTGCATTTGTTCTTTGCAAGGAAAATAATATGCCTATAGTAGTAATGAATATAAATAAAAAAGGGAATTTACTTAAAGTAGTTTCAGGTGAAGACGTAGGCACAATTGTAATGTAATTTGTAAAAATAGATGCTAAAACGAGTTCAGTATGCCTTATTATATGCGAGGGATACTGAATCAAATTCGGTATGATATTTTAGATACCACTTAAATATATTTTTTTCATTTGCATTGCAAGTCGCACATTGTGAACTCTTATTATACTTATAGATTGTTCTTTTAATAGCAAAGAGTGATAAATCATAGTTGCAAAATCTCTGTCTGAAGGTGTTTCTATTTCTGTAATTTCGCCAATAAATCTTTTACGCGAAATACCTAATAACATCGGCACATCCAACAATGAAAACCGATTAATATTTTTTAATAAAGCAAGATTATGTTCTAATGTTTTACCAAAACCGATACCAATATCGCCAATTATTTTTTCAACTCCTTTGCTTTTAGCAAAAGATATTTTTTCTTTAAGAAAATTAAAAACTTCCTCTACAACATCTTTATAAAAAGGATTGTTCTGCATATTTTGTGGATTACCTTTGCTGTGCATAATAACTAATTTAGCATTATATTTTGCAACAATTTCTGCAATTTCAGGATTATATTGCAAGCCGGAAACATCATTTATGATATTAGCATTATGTTTTAAGCATTCATTTGCTACTTCAACTTTGCGAGTATCTATGGAAACAGGGAAATTAGGATATTTATTTTTAATTTGTTTTAGCACAGGCAAAACTCTATCTAACTCTATATTAGCTGGAGTTGATTTAGAGTAGGGTTTGGTAGTTTCGCCGCCAATATCAATAATATCTGCGCCATCATTAATCATCTGTTCAGCAAAAGATATTTTTTCATTTAAATCTAACTTTCCGTTGCCATCCGAAAAAGAATCAGGAGTAACATTAATAACAGCCATTATTTTGGGGAACATAATATATTTTATATAAATTAGTGTAGTTTTACAATATAGTATTTTTTTAGAAAAAAACGTGTTTTTGCATTCTGTTATATATTTCATAAATTAAATCTTTTTAATAATTACAAAAATAACTTTTTTTTTTAAATAATTATAAATATTTCTACCTCGCAATAACTATCTGCTTTGCTATTGTGTGGTAAAATGTGGAGAAGTTTATAAAATATTTGCCCGATGAAATAGCACCTAAATTGATTTCTTTTATGGTATCTCCTTGTGGCAATTTAATTTTATCGGTTATAAGTTTATTGCCCTCAATATCTGTAATTTCTATGTCTATAACAATGTCGCCCGAAGCACTAAAATTAACTTCTAATATGTCATTATATACAGGATTTTGCTCTAAATTTGCATCAAAATTAGGCAAAAATATCATCCCACCACGCCAATCACTACCACAAAAATTACTAACATCTAATAAACCCGAAAGCAATGTTAAAAGATATGTTTGCTCACTAATTATATCAAATGTATCAAAATATACAGGCGTAGATGTAGGTAAAGACATCAATGTCATACCTTCTAAACGAAGCAATTTTGCACCACTTTTTAGTTCTTGAGGAGCAATAGAAGCACTAATTCCATTAGCAAATGCAAAATTATAAGCAAGCGGATATTCAATATCTTCGCTAATTACAAAAAGATTTATCGGCATCAATAATTTATAATCCATACCGATATTTATATCAATTTTTTCAAAAGAAAGAGGAATATCAATGCTCTCAATAATAGCGTGCAGCGAAACAATTTCATTCGGCTCTTTATTTATCACGCTGTCCCAACGAATAATTATATTGCAAGTATCTTCATAAAAATCAATACTAATTGGAATACAAAATGAACCACTACAAATACCCGTGTAATGCAGACAAAAAGTATCATTTATCGCCGTAACAACATCAGAATAATAATGAATTGCAATCATCCCAACTCCGCTACCACCAATAGTCATCGGCAATTCAGCCCCGTGCCAAAGTTCTTTACTTTTGTTAATAAAAATAGCACTATCAAGCGTCAAACTATCAGGAAAATCAATAGAAAAAGCAATATATTGCATATTTTCTTCTTTAATTTTCACTCGTTCATTAATCATTTTCGGTGCATAATCAACGATATTCGCAACAGAATTGCCACGCAAAATAAAAATAACTTCGCCGCCACAAGTATTATCAATAATTCGCAGTGTATCAACGAAACTCCCCGCCGTTATTGCTTTAAAAGACGCTGTAATACAAACCGTATCCATAAAATTAGCAATTAAACTATCCGAAAAAGTAAATGAATCATTCTTTTTTGTGTTAAAAACGTTACTGATTTCTCTTATTTCGTTACTAATTAGTAACGTTTTTGGAGGTTTTTCTCCATTTTCGTTACTAATTAGTAACGTTTTTGGAGGTTTTTCTCCATTTTCGTTACTAATTAGTAACGTTTTAGGAGGTTTTTCTCCATTTTCGTTACTAATTAGTAACGTTTTTAGAGGTTTTTCTCTTATTTCGTTACTAATTTTTTTGTCATTACGCACTTGTTTCGGCATCCCAATATTTTTATCAGGAGATGCTGAAATAAATTCAGCAAGACAAATAGGTTTTACCACCCCGACATTTGCTAAAGCAAATGCCACCCCTCCAAAGGAGGGGAACTTTATAGTATTACTGTTCCCCTCCTGTGGAGGGGTGGTAGTTTTCGTAAGAAAACTGACGGGGTGGTTATTTATTTCAGCATGACAAATAGGTTTTACAGCAGATTTCTCTGAAATAACACCAATATCAACTAAATAAAAAGGACTTTCAATAGCATTTATACTGAAATTAACCGGCAAATTACCCGTATTTATAAAATTAAAAGTCCTTATAACAGAATCTCCAACGCAAATAGTTCCAAAATCAATAATTATCTCTTTTGCTTCAATAATAACCTTGCGAAACGCAGTAGTAATAGTAATTTGAGCAGGCGAAATTATAGAACTATCATTGTGAAAAATAGAAATATGAGAGTGAAAAATAGTATCAATATCAGAAGTAAGAGATATAAATAATGTGTCCGTAGAATCAGGAGCAATAGTTATCGGAATGCTTTTAAGTTGCGTTCCAAATCCAAGAATATCAATGCTTTCATCAGCAATTAAATTAGAAATAATAAGCGAATCATTTCCTTTATTTTCAATCGGAATAGCAATAATTGTATCATTTTTGCAAATAACTTCGGCATAAATAGAATCATTAATTTTCATTATTGCTTGCAGATGAATAACATTAAATTTGACATATATTTCTTTAATTTGATTGCAAGGTTCAGGCGTTTGAAAAGTGTATTTAATAAGGTAATTGCCTGTATCTTGCGGGTTTATATTAAATGTAATAGTGTTATTGTTTTCGTGTGTAATGTATATGTTATCAAGGTGATTAATTACCTTATTAAGGTGCGAAATAGTGCAAAAACTTGCTTCATTTCCTTCAATATTTACAAGTTTTAGTGTATCATTTGCATTAGCATAAAGAGTTATAGAATCTTGATAATTATTAGCAAGCATAATAGTTCCGAAGTCAATCGTATCGCTTGAAGTAGTAATAGAATCTTTAATATTAATAGTGTAATAAATGGTGTCAATAAAAGTTTTGTTTTCATTTTCGGGCTGTGTATTAATAATTATAGCATATTTTTGCGTTCCGTAAGCATTATTATTAGGTATAAAAGTAACAATAACTTTAACCTCTCCTCCAGGATATATATTAGAAATAAATGGTTTAGGGGCTACATCAAAATTAAATAAATCATTATTTATAAAAACTTCAATGCTATATCTAACATCATTATTAGTTGCAGTAATTATAGTAGTAGTATCAATAATAATAGCGGGTTTGCAAATAGTTGTATCAAAATTATGTTTTTCTACATATATTTCAGTTTCATCAAACACTAACCGATAAATATTTCTGCCAACTACCCATCCGAATCTCTCATTTAGAAAAAATATATCATCTAAATTATCATTTGTATCAATACCCGTATTAAATAATTCCCAAGTAGTTCCTGCATTTTGTGTGCGGACAACAGTTGCATTAAATCCACTCCCCCATCCTTCTGTTGGAGATATTAAAGCAGTTCCATACATTTGTGCATTAGTAGAATATTTACGCCAATTTACTCCATCGTTGCTCCAAATAACGCCACCTCTATCATCACTTCCTAAATCTATACCACCACCCGTGCAAGTAGTCCCCGAATAAGGCACAAGTATTATATTAGTATTTTCTATATTAGTAATTTGTTCTTGCCAAGCAAATAAATTACCACCCGTGCTACTTCTATTAGTAAGAGATAGCAGCGACCAACTATCGCCGAAGTCAGTTGTTTTATAAATAATTCCACTTGAAGCAATATAGCCAATACCCGTTTTATACATCATAATATGAGTTAATCCCGAAAAATAACTTGTTCCATAATTAGGAATAGGAATATCACCTAAATCAAAAAATGTCCAAGTATTTCCACCATTGGTGCTACGCCATACCAACCTTTTAACATAAACAGAGTCATAAAAACCAGATGGAATATTTTCATTTCTAATTCTAACACTTCTAAAACATCCGCCGCCGAGTGCATACATAGTATCTTTAGAATGGAGCCAACTTCCCCACATTTCAACTTTACTTGTATCATAATCGTCTCTATTAACTAAATTATTTATGCAAGTGATTGGTTTCCAAGTATTTCCGCCGTTAGTAGTTTTATAAAGTCCCGCAGGACCAGAACATAATCCATTCATAGTATCTATAAAATGAATATGTTCAAAAAAAGAACTAACACCAAACGGAACAGGAATAGTAGTTATTTGCCAAGTATTCCCGCCATCATTAGTTCTTAACACTTGATTAGTATTTTGTCCGCAGACCCATCCATATAAACTATCAATAAAAAATATATCAAGCCAAATAGCATTTAGAGTTGTTTGTGGTGGTAGTTCTACTTTTTGCCAGTATTGTGCGTTAGCATTTAGATTAGCAATTATCAAAAACAGAAAAATATATTTAACAATTTTCATAATATATACCATTTTTTTGTGCAATATAATTATTTTTTTTATTATTTTTGTATAGTTTTAAGTTTACATAAATAATTTTTTAGTTATATTTTTAACAGCAGGGCGTCGGTTTTGCTGTTTTTTTTATTTATATAAAAAAGTGTATTTTTGTATAAACTATAATATAGTTTACAATTTTATATGGAAAAATTGATTGTTTTAACAGC
>Ga0099364_10008247_pt1 | contig 14683 bp, 11 predicted proteins | sample TergutTh196P3_FD_73070 | JGI IMG/M metagenome (GOLD analysis project Ga0099364, IMG submission 73070) | Microcerotermes parvus P3 segment gut microbial communities from Pointe-Noire, Republic of the Congo - Th196 P3 | ecosystem: Host-associated > Arthropoda: Insects > Digestive system > Gut ... | reverse complement strand
GAGCGCAGAGAGCAGAACGCAGAGTGAAAAACACTTTGAACTTTGCGTTTTGAACTTTGCTCTCTGTATTCTGCACTTTCCCGCCGGAATAATCCCTCTGCGCGTTATAATGCGTCGTCGGCAGGTCATAAAACACAGAACAGCCGACGTTCAAAACATCCTCCAGGACATAAAAAACATCCTCGCAGGATGTAAAAAACGTCCTCGACGATGTAAAAAACATCCCCGAAGGATGTAAAATACATCCTCAACGCGGTAAAAAACATCCTCACAGGATGTAAAATACATCCTCGACGCGGTAAAAAACATCCCTGACGATGTTTTTGACACCCCAACTCAGGTCAAAACTTTCCCTCCAAAAGGAAAATATCGCAGCGTGTCAAAAAATGCGGCTTCGATTGAGAAAGTGTAGAACACAAAGTTCCATCCGGGCCGCGACGGTTACGGAGCGGTCACAATGGATCAACCGCTCCAATAACTGTCACGGCTCTGATTTATCGCATTTGCCATAAATTAAGGATAATTTCCCATGACCCACACTCAGGAAAACCATTCCGCCGACCTCACCACGCAGCGGCGATTGTTTTGGGCGTTACTCCTTTTCGGGGTGACGCTGTTTGTGTTGTTTTTCGTCGTGCCGAATTTCCTCGATGTGCCGCTTCGCGTTTCAAAAGAGACGACACTCATTACGGAGCCGTTTTGTCCAAACAGTCAACGGCTTGATTATCTGGCGGTTTTGCAGGAACGGTTTGCCCCGGCCGACCCGCATGAGAACGGGTTTCGCATGGTGGTTCAGGCGGTCGGAAGCGAACCGATGGAACGCGCATCCGGCCGCACATGGGAAAGCATCTGTCAACAGTTGGACCTGAACCCCCATGACCCGCCGACCATGCCGGGGTACAGCAAGGCTTGGGCCATTCTTGAGCAAGGTGATTCGCCTGTAAGAGGGGACGTGCAACTGGATGCGTGCGTCAAGGACTTATGGACACAGGAGCAGTATCCTGACATGGACGAATACCTCGACGAAATCTCGCCCGTACTGGATTTAATGAGAGAAGCCGTTCGCAAGGATTTTTACTTCATGCCGCAGGTCGCTCACGTCGATTGGAATTACGCTCTCCTTCCATGCCATGCCTGCAACAGAGGCTTCGGGCAAGGCTTGTTGGCTCGTGCAATCCGATCCATTCGTGACGGTCAATCCGGTGCCGCGTGGCAAGACATTGATTCTGCCATGCGTTTGGGCTGTCATCTCCAGAATGGCATTTTCAGATATGAGTGGCCTTTGGGACAGTCTATTCTTTCGAATGCTTTTACCGCCATAGAACGCTTGTTGGAACGCTGTGAGTTGTCCGAAGAACAGTTACGGCAGTGTATCGAAGACGTGAAACAGCATCCGAAAAAGACCGTCACAGTCGAAGATATGGCGTTGTGTGAACAGTATGCGGTGCTGGGTGCTGTGGGTTATTATTCCAACGCGCCGCGTTCGGAACGAAAGGGATGGAAAAGTGACATTCCGGAATGGGGCGATAAGTATTTTGGGGTCAACTGGAATCTCGTTGCCAGGATTGTCAACGATTCTTACGACCAAAAGTTGCAAATTTATCGCCGGAATCTCCCGCCGGCCGACATGCAGAGAGAACTCGACAATCTCAAAGATGATTTTAAAACCAGGTGTTTTTCCGGGGCAATTGTTCGTATCGCTTCGAGAGACGCCCGGTCGCGGCAGATTGCATTCTTCGAGTTCTGTTGGGAAACGCCTTTTGTCGAATATGACACGCACATCAAAACAGGCCAGGTGCGTTGTCAACTCCTGATTCTCGCGTTTGAGTTGGAAATCGAGAAGCTCAACAACGGCCGCTATCCGGCGTCGCTTGACGTTTTGAACGGCCGCCACACGCCGGAGGAACTGACCGACCCGTTCAGCGGCGGGCCGTTTGAGTATCAACCCACCGCCGAAGGGGACGGCTATCAGCTTTTCAGCAAGGGGGTGAGAATCCCGGGCGAAAAAATCGGCATCACAATCCGTTCGGAACAGCAACCTGCACAATGAAACACCATCGCGCAATGACCTGTGCCTTGATCGCTGTTTGGCTGCCGTTCTGTTGGCTGGCAATGCAACTGCTGCACGAACTGGGACACCTGGTTGCGGCATGGTGGTTTGGCGTCGGGGTCACGCAATTTCATTTCGGGCTGCTGACCGTTTCCTGCACGATGCTCAATGAATCAGGACAGACGCGGTCAACACTGCTCGCCGTGACCTGGGCCGGACCGTTGGGCGGAATGACCTCGCCGCTCGCCATTTGGGGGATCGCCGCATTGCTCCGTTTTCGCGAAGCGTTTTTGGCAAGATTTCTGGCCGGTTTTTGCCTCGCGGCCAACGGCAGTTACCTGCTCGGCGGACTTTTTTTCCCGGCGGATGGTTATACCGACCCAGGCGTTCTGCTTGCGCACGGTGCCATGCGCTGGCAACTTGTGACCGTGGGAATCATCGGCATGGTGTCGGGCTTCCTTCTCTGGAATCGACAGAGATGCCATTTCGGCATCGGCCAAATACCCCGGCCTGTCCGTTGGCAAAGCGTTGCCGTTTCAGCGGTTTGTCTTGCCGGAATGATCGGATTCGCTCTCTGGTGTCGGTAAACGAGTCATGCCCCGCCGTTGCGTGAATACTCGCTTTTTCATGCTTTTTGAAATGTGTCCTTGACAAATGATCCATCCTGGATTATATTATCCTATTAATTCAGCAGTTACTAAGGTGCTGTGGGCGCGTTGTCCGCAGTGCCTTTTTTAGTGGAAAGGATGTTGAAAATGAGTCAGCTCATTGTCCCGGAAGGGTATCGGCCACTTCTGTCGGTGTATGAAACCCAGACGGCCATCGGCAGTATTAAAAGGACGTTCGAGGATAACCTGACGCGTGTCCTCAATCTCAAACGGGTGTCGGCACCTCTCTTCGTTGAACCCAAAACGGGGTTGAACGACGACTTGAGCGGCGTGGAACGTCCGGTCGAATTTGACATCAAGGAGACGCAGACGAACGCTCAAATTGTTCACTCGCTTGCAAAATGGAAGCGCATGGCACTTTGTCAATACGGTTTTCCGGTGGGCGAAGGGTTATGTACCGACATGAACGCCGTGCGTCGCGACGAGGAAATGGACAACCTCCATTCGATTTACGTTGACCAGTGGGATTGGGAAAAGGTCATCGACCGGGCGACACGCAACGAGGATTATCTGAAAGAGACGGTCCGTGCCATCGTCCATGCCATTTGTGACACATCGGACGCAATCCATGAGGCATTCCCGGCTTTGAACGTCAGTCTGACACGGGACGTCACATTTATCACGACGCAGCAGTTGGAAGACCTCCACCCGAATCTGACGCCGAAAGAGCGTGAAAACGAGTGCGCGAAAAAACACAAAACCGTGTTCCTCATGCAGATCGGTGATATTTTGAAATCGGGCAACAAGCACGACGGGCGTGCGCCGGACTATGACGATTGGACATTGAACGGCGACATCGTGTTTTGGGACGATGTGCTGGGGTGTGCCCTTGAGATTTCCTCAATGGGCATCCGCGTCGATGAAATGTCGCTGGACTCGCAGTTGACAAAAGCAAACTGCAACCATCGCCGCACTCTGCCGTTCCATAAAATGCTGCTCGAAGGGCAACTTCCGTTGACCATGGGCGGCGGCATCGGTCAATCCAGGCTGTGTATGCTGTTGCTCCAAAAAGCACACGTCGGCGAAGTCCAGGTTTCCGTTTGGGATGAAAAAACCATCGCCGGATGCCAAGCCGCCGGAATTGCACTGTTGTGAGATATGCTGTATTCACTGGAGATGGCTAAGCCAAATTTTTGAAAGAAATGGACTCATGGATTCACGTCCAAAATCCGTTGTTCGATGAATCCAAGCCGCGACGGTAACGGAGTAGTCATTCCGCTCGATGGCTTTTGCGGCTCTGGTCGTAAGCTAATGTAATTTCAATAACTTAAAACGTTTTTGATTTTTGCTCTTCGGACACTGGTATTACAAATTCTTCAGTATTGCGAGTTGATGTTATGATGGTGTTTTGGCAACTTTTCGTCCAGGTTCCGGCTTCCGTGCTGATATTCCTCACACTGTTTGGTGCGCTATATCAGATCTTTTTTGCTCTGATTTTTTTATTTTTATGCAAAAAACGCCATCTTACACAAAAACCATCCCATTTCATCGCTATTTTGATTCCAGCACACAATGAATCAGGTGGTTTACGCCCAGTGCTGGAGCGTTGTATGGCACTTGATTACCCAAAAGAGTTGTATTCTGTGACAGTGATTGCCGACAATTGCACTGATAGTACAGCGCAAATCGCCAGGGAATGTGGTGTCACCAGCCTTGAACGTTTCGATGACGTCAAACGCGGCAAAGGCAGAGCCCTCGAATGGGCAATTCCCCAGGTTCTCGAACATCACCCCGACGCTCTCATGATCCTTGACGCCGACTGTTATCTCGACCCGAAATCACTGAATGCCTGCGATTTCGAGTTGTCAAAAGGACATCATGCCATCCAAATCCCCAATCTTGTCTCCAATACAGATGCTTCTTTTCACAGCTATTGCCAATCGCTGGCTCGGACGATGGAAAACCTCCTGTTTTATTGGCCAAAAACGAAACTGGGACTATCAAGTTTTCTCCTTGGCACCGGTATGGTGCTCCACCGGGAAATTCTCGAACGATTGCCTTGGAACTGTTGTGGGCTGGCTGAAGATTTTGAGTACAGCATTCGAATAATTACAAATCATGTCAAACCGATTTTTGTGGGCGACGCCGGATTGGCTTCTCCTTTTCCTGTGAATGCCGAACAACTTGCAACTCAACGCACACGCTGGGTGTTCGGGGGGATTCAGACTCTTTGGAGTTCCTTTGGCCAATTGTTATATCAAGGGGTATTCAAACACAATTTCATTGCTCTGGACGCAGCGGTTTCCATGCTTTACATCAGCAGACCGGCTGTGTTTTGCCAAGTAGCACTTTCGGGATTGATTGGAACGATGTGTTTTTTCCTGATCCCGTCACTTTGGTCAAACCTGTTGCTCGCAATTTTCCTGGGAGCCGTGGCCATCTATATGACTTATGTAATGATTGGCGTTTTCACGCTTGGATTGACTTGGCGCAGGGTAAAATTATTGCTCTGCATTCCCTTGTTTGTCATCAAATATTTTGTGATCGTAACGAAATCGATACTGGTTTCGCATCCCACGGAATGGGAACGCACACCGCGCAACCGCGAACCAAAGCCATGACCGTTTGATCAGTTCTGACAATTTGGTCAATATTTTGCGTCGTGGCTGGCCCTACTCAATTTGCCCCCTTGAGAAAAGTAGTGCGTGTCCTACAATGGTGATATGTTGTCACTGGCTGATCGTAAACTTACTGGTAATATACGGAATGTCGAGTCATGAACGAACTGATGGTGTTTTCCGGTCGCGCAAATCCTGGACTGGCGCACAAAGTTTGTAAATATTTGCGGGTTGATCCGGGAAAAATCATCGTTGACCAGTTCCCGGACGGTGAAACACGTGTCAAAATTGAACAGGACGTTCGCGGCGGAGACGTTTTTATCATCCAGCCCACCTGCGGTGATGTTAATAATGCGATCATGGAACTTTTGATTATGATCGACAGTTTCAAACGCGCAAGTGCCGCACGTATCACTGCGTGTATGCCATATTTTGGATATGCACGACAGGATCGCAAAGACGAAGGGCGGGTTCCGATTACGTCGAAGCTGGTTGCCAACCTGATCACACGGGCGGGAGCCGACCGTGTCCTGGCCATGGATTTACATGCAGCGCAGATTCAGGGTTTTTTCGACATCCCGGTCGATCATCTGACTGCCTCGCCCGTGCTGGACGCTTTTTTTCGTGATTTGGGGTATGACCCGGACGAAGTGGTCGTTGTCAGCCCCGATGAGGGAAGCATCAAGAGAGCCGCCTCCCATGTCAAGGTGATTGGCGGCAACCTGGCCATCATCGACAAGCGGCGATACGGCAACCGGGTCGATCAGGAAAACCTGATTGGCGGGCCAATTGAAGGCAAGGTTTGCTTCATTTTCGATGACCTGATTAGTACGGCTTCGTCGATTTGCGGGGCGGCCAGACTGGTTCACAAAATGGGTGCAAAGAAAACTTACCTCGGAGCGACTCACGGCGTTTTTTGTGGCGACGCGATTAAAACGTTGTCGGAAACTCCATTGGAACAGATTGTTGTAACAGATACTATTCCTTTGTCGCAAGAAAAACAACTGCCGACGATTACGGTTTTGAGTGTCGCACCGCTGATCGGAGAGGCGATCCGGCGTATTCACTTCAACGAGTCACTCAGTCGTTTGTTTACGGAAATGGCCGTTTGGTCGGCCCATTGATCTTGAATTTCAATTCAAATGGCTACCGGAAACGTAAGTGACCGGTTCAACGGTACTGCTCCCGAAAAACCCGTCGCTTACGCTCCGGGCTGTTGTTTAAAAACTTCACTTTCTTGGCGTTGCGCGGTATAGAAACCCCGATAAACGGAGTCACACAAGCGAATGCAAGAACACGAATACACTGAGAATTGGGACAGTTATCCTTCGCCGGTTGATGCAACGCGGGTTGGTTTTTTCTTTGTTGATTTGGGGCTGGTTGAGATTGCCCCGATTGTGGACAAGCCGAACCTGGTCCGGTTGCGTTTGACCATCCTGCAACCGGAGGAAACCGGAATGCCGGACGAGCGGGAATCAGCGGTTCTCAACGAGCTGGAAGATTTGCTCGTGACGACGATGGCGTCGCAATTCGACGGCATTTATTCCGGTCGCGTCACCATCGAAGGCGAACGGTCGTTTTATTTTTACATCGGCGTGCAGACTGCCGGATACGATAAAGCCCTTGCCCGCGTGATGGCGGATTATCCGGGGTATGAGTATGAATGTCACTTGCAGAATGACCCGCAGTGGGATAATTACCTCAAATTTCTGTTCCCGGAGCCGGTGCAGTTGCAGAGTATGCAGAACCGCCGGGTGGTGTATCAACTGTCGCAGCACGGCGACCAATCGGACGTGCCGCGACCGGTCGAACACTGGATTCATTTCAAAACCAAGCGCGACCGCGAAGCCTATTGGAACAAGGTCAATGAAAAAGGGTTTGAGTTGATCGAAATGGCAACCGACAGGGACAACGGCGGCGAATACCCGTACTCGTTGCACATCACACGCGATGACAAGGTCGATTATGACTGCATCGACGAGTGTGTGTTGCCGCTCTGGGGACTGGCGACAGAGTACAACGGGAATTATGATGGCTGGGAGACCGGGGTGGTGTCGGGAGGCAAGTGATGATGTTGAAATGGGAAAGAAGAACCCAAGAGTTTTCGGGGATGACAAAAACCAAATATCGGGACCTGTTGGAGGCTTGTGTTGTCTGTCTTTCCCGGCACAAGCATTCCTGTCTGGGGAACACCCTTGCTGATACGAGGGGGGATGGAAAAAGACACGTTGAAACAATATTTGTGGTTGAACCGGATTGAGATTAGGTGCAACGGATGGAGTTGTTGGGTGTTGAATTGCAGTAACTTCCGGTTGGAGTACGAGCAGAATACAAAGATTCTGGAGTACGTCACGTTTTACAGCCTGACCACAAAACCCATAAAATGAAAAACACGACAGAAATTCAAAAAATCATGCCAATAAAATGAAGGTTCTTGAGACGATTTGGTTGTACGCCCTCAGCCAAAGTGTGTTGACTCACAAAATAATTTTTCGTTTCCGACTGTGATTGTGATGCCGGCACGTTTTCCCGGAAAAATCACCATTCCCCCTTGCAGTATGGTGATAGCCGGGCTAAAATAGACTGTTGGTGTGGGCGGTCTCACGCTGTTGCACCAAATTCAATTATTCCTCGATAGCTCAGTTGGTAGAGCAAGCGGCTGTTAACCGCTGGGTCGTAGGTTCGAGTCCTACTCGGGGAGCCTGATACTTCGTACCCAATGGCCAAGTTGCAAAACACCACCAGGTCACCTTGAGGATTGCTCCACCAGGGTTCCCACAGATGTGGGCTACGATTCGGAGCCGCGAGAGTTATCGAGCGGAATGACTGCTCCTTGACCGTCGCGGCTCTGACGGTTCGAACAACTGATTTCTGCGCGGGTTCTAACTCCATGATGTGGTTTTCTGTTTTCTGCACGACCTCGTCCCGTCTTCTTTACTCCCGAGCAATTGACTGATAAAATGATTCTATCGTTCCGCCTCTGGGAAGTTTAATTTAAGAATCCTTGAAATCCATGATTCGCTGTCCACACAGGGATGGCAACGGCTTGACTCATGGACGAATTTCGGCTGACTACCAGACAAATTGGCGAATTGAGCTTCAGAAACGGTGGTGGATGCGGAACTCCAGACATTCAGCCATCATTTCTGAACTCTTTGCATGGAGAATAACACCATGATTCAGGCGTCACGTTTTGCGATTGTTGTGTGGACAACCTGTCTCGTTTGTTGTTTGAGTGTTCTGTTGAAAGCGGCGGAACTTCAGGAAAAAACGGACAAACGCCCGAACATCTTTTTTTTCTTCGCTGACGACTGGGGACGTTATGCAGGCATTTACGGGGATGTTGCGGTCAATTCGTCCTTCAGCACGCCAGGTATCGACCGACTTGGCCGGGAAGGGGTTTGCTTCACCAACGCCCATGTCAATTCGCCGTCCTGTACGCCGTGCCGCAGTGCCTTGTTTTCCGGGCAGTATTTTTATCGCACCGGACGCGGTGCGATTCTCCGTCCGGCAATCTGGGACGAAAGCATCCCGGTGTTTCCGCTGTTGCTGGAGCAGTCCGGCTATCGGATCGGTTTTACGTACAAGGCCTGGAGTCCCGGGCTGAATCCCGACGCCCCATTCGGTGGAAACCGGACACGATACGTCAGGGCAGGCAACCGGTTCAATCAGTTTTCGCATGTCGTCACGAAAATGGTCGCGGAAGGAGAAGACCGCGAAGTTGCCAAGGAGGAACTGTATGCCGAATGCCTGAAGAACTTCGAGATGTTCCTGGAGGACGGAAAAAAGTCGCCGGAAGAGGCGGCAAAACCGTTTCTTTATTATTTCGGACCGACGAACACGCACCGGACTTGGGAAAAGGGCTCCGGCAAAGCACTCTGGGACTTGAATCCCGACGATCTGACAGGGAAAATGCCAAAATTTCTGCCCGACGTTCCCGATGTCCGCGAGGATTTCTGCGATTATCTCGGAGAAGTGTTGGCTTTGGACGCCGTGCTGGAACGTTTTATGGAAAAGCTGGAAAATCTCGGTGAACTGGACAACACGGTCATCGTGATGAGCGGCGATCACGGCATCCCCGGTTTCCCGCGAGGGAAATGCAACCTGTACAACCTCGGAACGGAAGTCTCGCTTCTTGTGCGTTGGGGGGATAAAATCCCGGGAGGCCGAACGGTCGAGGATTTTGTCAACCTGATGGATTTGGCACCAACATTTCTTGAAATCGCGGGGGAAACGCCACCGGACTGCATGACCGGTCACAGCATTTTACCGCTTCTTCTTTCGGAACAAAACGGCGTGATCGACCCGGTGCGGGACTACGTTGTCACAGGACGCGAACGCCATTACGATAGTGCCCGCGAGGATGACTCGCCGTATCCGCAACGGGCGATTCGCACGAGCGATTTCCTGTACATCCGCAATTTCGCACCGGACCGCTGGCCGATGGGCGATCCGTATCATCGAGCCACCAACGACACGCCGGAAGAAATGGCACGCAAAAGCCTTGCCGACACCGGATACGCTTTTCCCGATCTTGACGCCAGCCCGACGAAGTCCTGGCTCCTGTTGCGGGAAAACGAAGAGGAATGGCAGGCATACTGGGACTATGCGTTTGGCAAGCGTCACGGCGAAGAATTGTACAACTTGCGCAGCGACCCGGATTATCTGGTCAACGTTGCGGAAAACCCGGGGTATGCCGACATCCGGGAAAACCTGTCCCAACGTTTGATGGACGTGTTGACATCGACAGGTGACCCGCGCGTGACCGGCGATGGCCAAACGTTTGAAAAGCCGCCGTTTGCCGGACCGGATACACTTGACGAAACCATGCCACGCAATCAAGGCAGCCGATAGTATCCAGGCACGCGGCACAATGAATTTTTTAGAAAATCTGTTATTTTTGACTTGATACGCTTGTTATTTCCAAACGCATGGCTTAATATTCCAGCAAGAGTGTTGTTGGTTGTTGACGTTGCTCATAATTTGGAGAAATCCCATGAACCACTTTTCCCGTCGTCGTTTTTTTTTGGCCGGTTCACTGACCGGGCTTGTCGCCGCACCTTGGTTTGTTCCTTCCACCGCGTTGGGAAAGGACGGAACTCTGCCGGCAAGCGAACGCATCACCATCGGTGTCTTTGGCGTTGGCAATCGCGGCAGCCATTCGATTGCGGCGATGCAGCCGTTGCCCGACCATCAGATTTTGGCCATTGCCGAAGCCCGGCGAGACCGTGCCGAACGTGCTTTGGGGGTCGTGAATGCCATGTACGCAGATCGAACGGGAACGTCCGATTACAAAGCGTGTGAAATTTACGCCGATTTCCGTGATGTTTTGGCGAGGGATGACATTGACGTCATCTGGGGAACTGCGCCCGATCATTGGCACGGTCCGATGTTCAGCCGCATCATCAAGGCCGGCAAAGATTTATATGGTGAAAAATCCCTGACCCGCTATATTTCCCAGGGCGTCGAACTCTGCAAGCTGGTTCGACAGTACGGTTGTGTGTTCCAGACGGGCACCCAACAGCGGAGCGATCCCCGATTCCGCCTGGCCTGCGAGTTGGCCAGAAACGGTTATCTCGGAAATGTTTATACCATCGAAGTCATTTCGCCAGCCGGCCAAGCGTATCCGGTCGTTCCGCCCTGTGATCCGCCGGAAGGTTTTGATTGGGACATGTGGACCGGTCCCGCTCCATTGTTTCCGTTTGATAAACAGCGTGTCGAGTGGCTGGCGATGTACATGATCTCGTATTATTGCGTCGGTTTTGTCACCAACTGGGGCGTTCACCATCTGGACATTGCCGGTTGGGGAATTCCTGACCTGTTCGGGAAACCGTTTGAAATCGAAGGAACGGGAACAATGCCCGACGGTGGCATGACGGACACATGGATTCACTGGAACGCCACACTTCGTTATGAAAATGGTCCGACGGTTGACTATTGCAGTGTCGGCGAACGGCAGCCACGGGATGGATGCCGCTTCATCGGCGACGAAGGCAAGGTCTTTGTCAATCGGCAGGTTCTCGAAGCGGAACCGAAGTCGTTGCTCGACGTGAAATTCAAAGATTCTGATGTTCGTCTTCATGCCAGTCCGTGGTCAGGCGATCCCTATACGGCCCACACGGCTGATTTTTTTCGTTCGATTCGCAGCCGTCGGAACCCCGTCTCGCCGGTCGAAGAAGGTCACGCCGCAACGACGCTTGGAAACGTCACGGATATTGCCCTTCGGCTTGGCCGCAAACTGAAATGGTTACCGTCCGAAAACCGTTTCGACGGCGACGAACAGGCCAACCAAATGCTCAGTCGCGCCGAACGCAGTCCGTGGACGATGTAAACCTCAACAGTTCGCAACTTTTTTGTTCATCACAACACTTTCAGGAGAACACCATGACACGATTTTTTTTCACCGTTCTGCTCTTTTTTTGCGTTTCAACCCTGGACGCGGCAACGCTCAAAATCGGTACCGCCCGGAATGACATGACGCCGTCCAAGAGTGTGCCGCTTTTGGGCCAGTTCAACTTGCGACTGTCGCAAGGCGTTGACACGCCGCTTAGGGTCAACGTCGTCGCTCTCGAATCAATTGATGGCGAAAAACAACTTGATGCTGCGATTTTCGTTTGTGCTGATTTGGTGATGATCCCTGATGATCTTGTCCATGTCGTTCGGGAAAAAGTCACTGCGAAAGACGCTTCCATTGACGTCAACAAACTGATCATCAACGCAACACATACACACACCGCACCGACGCTGAAACTGAGTTCGCCGAAACTGCCGGTCTCCGATCAGATGATGGACTATCCCGAAGCGATTGACTTCACGGCGGAGCGAATCGCCGACGCCGTGGCCAGTGCCTGGAAGAACCGCAAGCCGGGCAAGATCGCGTTCGGCCTCGATTTCGGCGTCATCGGCTGGAGCCGCCGGATCGTTTACGCCGACGGCAGTGCCCAAATGTACGGCAACACGAACCAAGCGAATTTTCGCGGAATCGAAAACATGGAAGATCATGACATTGGGTCAATCTTTTTTCTCGATGAAAATGACAAGGTGTCTGCCGTTGCCGTGAATGTCGCTTGCCCGTCGCAGGTTGTCGAGGGGCGATCTACAATCAACGCCGACTACTGGCATCCTGTCCGGGAAACGCTGGCCAAACGTTTTGGTGACGACCTTGTCGTTCTTGGTTGGTGCGGTGCGTCGGGTGACATTGCTCCGAGACCGATGTACAGAAAAGAGGCGGTTGGCCGGATGAACTCATTGCGAAAGCTGGATGAGATGCAGGAAATCGCACGAAAGATCGACCGTGCCGTTGCCGATACGTGGGAAGCGGTACAAGAGACGGCAACGGACGACGTTCCGCTGGCCCACCGTGTTGAAACCCTGCAATTGCCGATGCGCAAAGTCACCGAACAGGAATATCAGGCGGCTAAAGCGGAGTGCGAGAAAATCGACGCCGCGATCAAGGCGAATCCGAACAAGGCCCCGGCGGAAGTCGATTGGATGGCCGGCGGCTGGCACGGCGGTGTTGTCCAGCGTTACGAAGCACAACAAAAAGACCCTGATATTCACTTTCCTTCGCCGATTCACGTCGTTCGGCTGGGCGAAACCGCGATTCTCACAAACCAATTCGAGCTGTTCACGGATTACGGCGTCCAAATGAAAGCGCGAAGTCCTGCGGTGCAGACCTTTGTGATTCAACTCGTCGGCGACGGCAGCTATCTTCCAACCGAACGGGCGATTCGCGGCGGCAGTTACAGTGCAATCATCCAAAGTACCCCGGTCGGTCCCGAAGGCGGGCAAGTTCTCGTGGATGAAACACTCAAAACCGCCCTGGAATTATTCCCGAAATAATAGACGCCACAAAAACGGTTGCCTCGGTTTTTTTCACCTTGCCTTGTTGACCTCGAGCAATTTTCTCAACCCTTTCCAACTTGAAGGATGACCTCACCATGAAACTCAATCCATTGTTTGCCGCACTTGTCGTTTTTCCAACGCTGGTCATTTCAGTCGCATTTGCCCAGAAACCAGCCGATTCGACGCCCCAACGGGCGGCTCCGTCGGAATTCATCATCTTTCCCTGGGGAGGGATGCCCGGCGACCCGGCAAGCGGTCGGTGGGGCGACTTGGCCGACATGGACGCGATGATGCGCGACCTGTACGATTGCGGGTTCAATACAAGCGGGTTCATCGGCGTCCAAAACCTCCAATATGCCCGGAACAACCACCTGCTGGGAATTTTGTCTTCCGGCATTAATCCCACCCGCGAAACAACACAGGAAATTGCCGATGAAACGGTCCAAAAGCTGTTGGATTCCATCACCGATCCTGAAGACCGGCAGGCTGTCTATGCGATTTATCTCCGTGACGAGCCGAATGCCTCGCTGTTCCCGCAATTGAACGTCTGGTCCAACGCGGTCAAGAAACAGGGCGTGATGCCGTATATCAATCTGTTTCCCGACTACGCTTCATCGCAACAACTCGGGACAAAGGATTACGAAGAGCATCTCGACCAGTATGTCGAAATTTGTCAGCCGCCGTACATTTCCTACGACAATTATTCGCTCTTCGAAGGCGGACGTTTGGACGAAGACCGTTTCTACGGCAACTTGGATTCAATTCGCAATCAATCGCTCCAGGCCGGGATTCCATTCTGGAACGTTATTCTCTCCAATGCCCATTTCGCGTATGCCGAACCCTCGGATGCAACGCTGGCCATTCAGGTTTATTCGACGCTGGCCTATGGCGGCAAAGGGATCGGTTATTTTACCTACTATGCCCCCCAGGTTGGCAATTACCGGCTTGCCCCGATTGACCGCTTCGGATACCGCACGAAAACATGGGAAATGATGCGGAACATCAATCTCCAGATTCATTCGCTCGTCCCGGTTTACAGCCAATTGAAAAGTGTCAATGTGTTCCATACCGGAACAATTCCGCGCGGCGGTCAGGGTATTGACTCGGCCAAACTCGTTGAATCGGTCAACGGCGATTCCCTGCTGATCGGGGAATTCGTCGATCCTGATGGAAAACCGTTTGCCATGGTCGTCAACAAGAAGATGCACTCTTCCACTGCATTCAGCATTCAATTCAAGGATAAAGGCCGTGTCATGCTCGTCAGCTCGTTCAATCGCGGAAAGGTTCCCTTTGGGGGTGAGCAAGTTTGGCTCGCACCGGGTTGCGGTGTCCTGTTGTGCGTGGAATGATTTTTTGCAGAACGTCAGGTCTATGATGATTCCCGGCATTAACGGGGGAAGTAACAAGTAACATCAGGAACTATTCCATGACTCAAGCACATTTTCGGTCGGTACTTTTGTGTGCCGTCATTCCTTTGTTTTTTGTCGCCGGGCTATCCGCTCAAGAGTTTCGGGACGATTTTCCGAACAAAAAGTTCATCGAACTCGGCTGGGACTGTCCGG
>Ga0099364_10008246_pt1 | contig 14685 bp, 14 predicted proteins | sample TergutTh196P3_FD_73070 | JGI IMG/M metagenome (GOLD analysis project Ga0099364, IMG submission 73070) | Microcerotermes parvus P3 segment gut microbial communities from Pointe-Noire, Republic of the Congo - Th196 P3 | ecosystem: Host-associated > Arthropoda: Insects > Digestive system > Gut ... | reverse complement strand
TCCAGGAACACAAAGTAGTCCGCGGGATTATATAAAGAATGATTCCATACTTGATCAGACCCAACAAGAAACAATTCACACTTATTGCATAATTCTCGAATTTCGGATTTATTAGCATATATTCTACTTACTTCATGCCATTTACTCATAAAAGTTCTTGCTGTAGTATTTGTGTATTCATTATCAGAAAAATATAAATTCTTCATATCTCGCGGTTTGTCGATCATTAATGGGGTAAGACCGATGCTTTTGATGTATTCATACAATGCATAGTTTACGAGTATGCCACCGTAGTTGTTTCCAAATCCAACTCCAACAATTCCAATATCATATTTATCATTAAGAGCAAAATCCAGTGATTTTTTGAAGGAATGAGTTTTAATCAAGTTAAAAAATCTTCCACGGGCCGGGTGGACTGGCGAAGGCCGGTATAAAGGCATGTTTGGTCCATTAAGAGCGACGACAAGCGGTATTTTTCTATATTCTTTGAATCGACATTTTATTTCATCGAACACATGCCTGCCTTTTGGACTGTTTGTTAATACCATAGATGTGCCTTTCCGATCATCAAGCGATGGATCGTACTCATGAACTTCCCAAAAATCCGCAAGTGTTATATCACTATGTCTTGGAGTTGTTGCAAATATACACTCGGTACAGCTTTTTCTCAGATATAGATTTTGGCTGAACCCATCAAAGTAATCTTGCTTGTTTATTTTTGTACCGTCTGCTAAAGTAGTAGTAGTAGTAGTACAACTCCAGCCGTTTTGCTCTTTGTCCCTGAAGCTTATGTGTTTTATTGTTTTATCTGAAAACTCTTCATCAAGCCATTTTTTGAAAATTGTGTATGAAGGCACTCCGTGGCAGATAAAATCTGTGGTGATCAGATTACCATATTCCTTTCCAAGAAAAGCATAAAGTCCCGCAACTTGGCACGGGCAGCCTGAAAACAAGACGTGTTTATCGGCATCCAATAAATTTTTGATATTTCGGTAGATGTATCCGATATCACTTTGGACATATTTTGAACCCCTTAATTTTGCTAAATCATTTTTGTTGTCAACAATGATATGTTCAACCTTCCAATTTTCACCAAAAGCAGCACCGCAAACATAACCAGCTTTATCTAAAATGTATTCCGCAAGAAGCGTAAAGACACCACCTGATGAGCTGACTTTTCTTATCTCGTCCTCTGCCCAGGCAGCGTAACATTCCGGATTATCGGTATTGCTACTCCTTTTTTGTTCTTTGCATATCTCTTTACACAAACCGCAACCCGTTGCGAGCGGGACCGGGGGCTTGAAGGTGCCGTGCGAAGCCTCCGCAATATCCGGAAGAATTTACGCTACGGAACGCATTTCAACCACCAGGTTCCACGAGTGGAGCCGGTTCAATTCGTTCCGGTCCCGGAGAAGTTACCGCTTGATCCCTGGCTGTTGGGAATTTATCTCGGTGACGGGCACGACTCCGGTAATATCGTCATTACGAATTCAGAACCGGACATTCGCGAGCGGATTGCTTCGGCCCTTTCTGACGAAGACACCTGTGGCGAGATCAGCCCCTGTTGCGTTGGGCGAGGGCTTCGGATTCGTCGTGCCCGGCGGAACGGCTCCGTTTCGGAAATGAAGGCAGCTCTTGTCGAACTAGGGCTGGCCGACTGCCGCGCCTCGCAAAAGTTTATCCCGAAACCCTACTTGTTCGCTTCCGTTTCAGAGCGACTTGACCTCCTTCGCGGCTTGTTGGACAGCGACGGGTACGTCACCAAGCCTGGAGCCATTGAGTATGGCACCGTCGGCCCGCAGTTGGCGAACGATATGATATTCTTGATCCGATCCCTGGGCGGCTCCGCGAAACTCGTCCTCAAAACTCCAACCTTCACTCATAAGGGGGAGAAGCGGCAAGGGCAAACGGCTTATCGGATTTTCGCTTCGTTTCCACCGGAGATCGTTCCCGTTTCGTCGGAAAAGCACCTTGCGAAATGGAAAAGTGCCGAGTGGACGATTCGGCATACGATCCGAAGTATCGCATCTGAGGGAATGGCACCTTGCCAGTGTCTCCGAATTGACGCCCCGGATTCGTTGTACGTGACGGACGACTTTCTGTTGACACACAACAGCACACTTGGAGCCAATGCCCCGAAACCGGTTTTTATTTCCACCGAGGACGGGATCGACCGGATCAACTGTGATTCGTTCCCGCTTTGCCGGTCCTTCGAGGAGATGATGGCATGTCTCAAAACGCTTCGGGAGGAGAAACACGATTATCAAACGCTTGTCGTCGACAGCCTCGACTGGGCGGAGAAACTCGTTTTCGCTCACCTTTGCAAGCAGCATGGGAGCCCGCACATCGAAAAAGTGGGGGGCGGTTTTCAGAAAGGTTACGAATATGCCCTGACTTCCTGGAGCCAGATGATTGACTCCATGCGTCCTCTCCGTGAGGAGAAGGGGATGATTATTGTCCTGATTGCCCACGCGAAGGTTGAGAAACACAACGATCCGGAAACAACGGAGTTTGACCGGTTCTCGCCGAAACTCCACAAAAAGGCGAACGCTTTGTGGAGCGAATGGTGTGACGCGGTCCTGCTTGCAACCCGCGAATTCGGGGCGGCGAAGGGTGAAAAGAGCGGCGGCAAACGGATTCTGCGCTGCGTCCCCTCGGCCACCTGCAACGCGAAAAACCGGTACAACCTCCCCGAAATCATGCCGCTCGAATGGGGGCCGCTCATGGAATACTTTGTCAGCGATCACTGAAACCATAACCTTTTAACAACAACATGAATCATGGAAAAAAAACTCACCATCAACCCGGAACTCCGCGATCTCCTCCCGCCGCTCAGCCCGGACGAAATCGCCGGACTGGAAGCCGACATTTTACGTGACGGCTGTACCGATCCCTTGACCGCTTGGGGGGAAATCCTTGTGGATGGGCACCATCGTTATACGATTTGCACGAAAAACGATGTCCCCTTCAAAATCACCCAAAAGGAATTTTCCTCACTTGCAGATGCCAAAATTTGGATGTGCAATCGGCAAGACAACCGTCGGAATTTGGTTTTGTACCAACGCGGCGTTATTGCCTTGAAAATGAAACCGATCCTGGCGGAAAAGGCCAAACAGAACCAAAGGCAGTCGAAAGGGCACGGCAAGAAAGGTTTCTCAAATTTGGGAAACCTTAAAACTCAGGAAGAGTTAGCCAAAAAATTTAAGGTTTCAAAAGGGAGCTTGAGCAAGATTGAATTCCTTGAAGTCCATGCTGATTCGGAAACCAAGATAAGGTTGCGGTCCGGGGAAGCTGCTATTGACAAGGAATACAAACGCCTCAAAGGCGAATTCGATGCCAGGCAACCGGCAAAACCAAAGAAAGCGAAGAGTTCCACGACTTCCAAACCGCCATCAGCAAATGCCGCTCCTACAAAAGAGTTGCCCGCTTCGGCTCAATCGACGTTTTTTGAGACGGGAGCCGGCGACAATTCCGGCGGGAAACAGCCCGCCGAGCGGCCAACGGCAATCGCTCCGATTTGGAAAGATGTTAAGGAACATCAAACGTATTGTTGCGGAATTCGTTTTGAACCTGACCCGGACGATGACTTTTTCGACTGGATCACCAGAGAAGAGCGCGAAGACATGCGAAAAATGCAGGAGGAATGCCCGGCGATCAAACTCGTGCCGCTCATTCGGAACTATACGATCCAAAACATCCCGGAGCACGATGCCCGGTATCTCGTTTCCTGCTTGTTTTCATGGTTTCAACCTCTCTATCACGAAAAGCTCCTGCTTGCTCTTGCCCAAGAGATGCTTGGCAAAGGGCGGGCGGAAGCCGTCCGAAAAGTATTTGACACGTTAAAAGAACAGTTTCCATCATTGTAATCAACCAGTATCACTATTTACTACGAAAGGGCTAACACCATGTTTATGTTACCAACAAACGCGAAGCAGTATTTGAATTGTTTTCTCGTCGTTGTCACGCCGGAAATGGCGAGGCAGTGGCTCATGCGGAACAGTTTCAACCGTCCTCTCAAGCCGAAAGTCGTCGACAATTACGTTCGACAAATCGAAGCCGGGAATTGGCACCGGACCCATCAGGGGATCGCGTTCGATGAGCAAGGCTCCGTTTTTGACGGGCAGCACCGGCTTCATGCCATCATTCGGACGGGAGAGTCTCTGCCGATGTTGATTTTTTTGAATGAAAACCAGTCGTCCCACAAGTCCATCGACGGCGGCAAACAACGAACACTGCTTGATGTGATGCGGCTGGAGCTTTTGGACAATACGATCAAGGGGAAGCACATTTGCGTCCTCAAAGAGATGTGGGCCGGTCGGCATTGTAAAAACCAGAACCACCTCTCGGCAGCCGAGGTCATTAACCTGTACCGCCGCCACCATGTTGCCGTTCGGTTCGCCGTCGACGTACTCGGCGACAGTACCGGGAACAACACAACGCTCATGGCGGTCATCGCCCGTGCCATCCACACCGTGCCAAAAGATAAACTGTTGGAGTTTTGCAGCATTTTTCAAACGGGTAGCGGCGATCATCCGAGCGCGAAACTTGTCCTCGAATTTCGGCAATGGTTTCTCCGGCTCCGCGACCGTCAGGAAGCGACCCGCCGTGAAATCTACAAGCGGACATCAAGCGTTTTGAAGGCGTTTCTCAACTGCGAAACTTCTTGCGACATGGTACGCGACCACCAGGAACTCTTCCCGCTCTACAGTCAGAAGCAGTAAACCGTCCGCTTGATTTCCCCTCCCGCCCCTCCGCCGAGTCCTGCGACGGGGGGTGGGAGGGGGAATTTCAAGACAGGTTCAAACACAAAACATTACAGCACTTTTGAATTTTGGAGAATCCACAATGGTTCAATTTCAATTTGACGCCACCCAAGTCCGTCCGCTCGCCGAGTACACCGTACTCCCGGAGGGGCAGTACCTTGTCGAAATCACGCAATCGCAGAACAAGCAAACGAAGGCCGGGGACGGTTCCTACCTCGAATTCGAGTACACCGTCATCGACGGCGACCACAAGGGCTCACACCACTGGGACCGTCTTTGTTTGGAACATCCCAGTCCGAAAGCGGTCAGCCGCGCCTTTGCCGCGCTCTCTGCGATTTGCCATGCCGTCGGCGTTTTGAAGTTCGAGAATACGTTCGAACTTCACCATATCCCGTTCCAAATCACGGTTCGGAACCGGACCGATGAGACCGGGCGCGTCTCGGCGGAGGTTGCCGGTTACGCACAGCGGCCGGTCATTCAATCACAATTTACGGCTCCATCGCCGGAGAGTTCGGCGGCCCGTAGCAGCTCCCCCTGGAGTGCCAGGCAACAATAACCCCCCTTTTTTCACTTCAAACCAAAATAACACCATGACCAAGATTACGATTTTCGGGCTGCTCGCCGTCATTGAAACGCCGGACAAACCGGGGGGAGAGGAAAAACCGGCCCCGCCCCCCACCGGCAAGCGTCCCCCGACGCTGGACGAACTGTTTGCTCATGCGTGCGCTCCCAGTGCGTGCGCCCCCGGTGCATTTCGGGATGAGCCGCCGCCGTCAGAAGAACCCCGGAGGGACCGCTATGGGACGATTTTCACGCAATAAGGGGAAGCGCGGGGAGCGGGAGCTTGCACTGGAACTCGAAAAAACACTTGGCGTCAAAGCGAGACGCGGCGTCCAGTTTCAAGGCTCCCCCGACTCGCCCGACGTGATTACGGACATCCCGGAGATTCACGTCGAATGCAAACGCACGGAGCGGTTCCGGCTCTACGAATCGCTCGCCCAGGCGATAGACGACGCGGGGGACACAAAAATCCCGCTCGTCTGCCACCGCCAGAACCAACAGCCGTGGGTCGTCGTGTTGCGGCTGGACGATTTGAAACCGCTTGTCACCACCTTAGCCAAAACCATTCGCAATGAACCAAAAACCGATCCCCCAACGGATCGCTCCGCACCTGATCCGCATGGACCTGGAGACGCAAGCCCGTGAACGAACCTGTGAAGAGACTGTGCGAGAGTACGCCGAACAGATGGAGAGCGGCATCATGTTCCCGCCGGTGGCGGTGTTTTTCGATGTCGATACGCAGGAATACATTTTGGCCGACGGCTTTCACCGGCTCTTAGCGCATCTGCGGGCGAGACCAAACGACCAGATCGCGATTGACCAGTATCTCGGTAACGCCGCCGACGCCCAATGGTTTGCGATAGGTTCCAATCAATCGCACGGGCTAAAACGGTCCAATGAAGACAAACGCAACGCCGTGATGCTGGCTTTTTTGCACCAAAAATCAAACGATTTGAGTGATAAGCAGATTGCCGGGCACGTTGGGGTTGGCTGTGATCTCGTTTCCCGAACCCGCAAACGCTTAATCAGTGAAGGGCGACTATCCGAATCGGATAGTCGGATCGGAAAAGACGGTCGAACTTACAACGTCCAAAAGATCGGCAAAACCGCCGACGGCCAAAAGACTTGCGGCGATTGCGGTCATTACGAACAGCCCCGGTGTCTGCTGGATGGCGAGCATTACGCCCCGACCCACCCGGCGTGCGATGAATTTTGTGTATTGCCGCCCCCGGAGCCGCACCGTGATGAGGGCGTCGATAAAATCTGCAAATACGATCCGAACAACCCGCCGGAGGTCACACGCAGGGTGTCACGGCTTCACAAGGGGGACTACGTTCGCATACCGCTCGACCGTTCCAGCCCTGACCGGGCCGCCGTTGAAATCCGGCAGTTCCTCGGTGCCAACTACCTTGCGGCGTTGGCCCAATCCGCACTCAAAATCCTGCAAGATGATGAGTAGGGGAGAGATTGCAGACGGCAGACGGCAGATTGCAGAAGCTCTGGCGTTTTTTTCCCACCCCCACACAACTCAACCAGGCATAAAAACCATGAAACTCAAATATCGATTCACCGGCTTCCAAAAAGTACTGAGCGAAAGCGTGACACTGACCCGAATCGAGGCACTGATCGATTTCGGGAACGTCAAAGCGGGTACGCTCGGCGGCTATATTCAGGAGAGCGACAACCTTTCCCAAGAGGGGCACTGCTGGGTGGCCGACGGAGCGTATGTCTGTGAACTCGCCCGAATCAGCGGTGACGCGCTCGTCCGCGACCAATCGGTCGTCCGGGGCCGGGCGTGTGTCACGGACCGGGCCGTCGTCAGGGACCGGGCACTGTTGAATGACCACGCGCTCGTCTATGCGAACGCCGTCGTCGGTGCCTTTTCGTACATTTCGGGTGCCGCAACGATTAGCGGGAACGCATCCGTGTTCTGTCAAACGCTCGGCAGACGAAGCCGCCGCCCGAACGTCTGCGACCTTGCGGTGGTGACGGAAGACGCCATGCTTGCCGACGGCGGCGTGGTCCGCGACCGGGCGGTTCTGCGCGGAAACGCCATACTGCGCGGGAACGCGAGGCTGACCGATGACGCCGTCGCAACAGGCTGCTCCGTTCTCGACGGAAAAACGCGGGTCATGGACCGGAGCTACGTTACGGAGTTCGCCGATTTGCGAGGCACCACGACGGTCAGCGGACGTTCGGTCGTTCGCGGACGCTGTCAAGTGAGCGGCCCGTCACGCATCCTCTGCAACGCCTGTCTTTTCGGGAACGGCGAATTCTACGGGATCAAGCTGAGCGGCGATCAAGTTTACGGCAGGAGGTTCTCATGAAGTTACGCTATTACCAGGAGGAGGCGGTGGCCGCCGTCTACAACCACCTTTACGAAAAAACCACCAACCCCTGTGTGGTGATTCCGACCGGGGGCGGCAAATCGATTGTCATGGCGACAATCTGCCGGGACGCCGTGAACCGGTGGAACGGTCGCGTGTTGGTCCTCGCCCACGTCAAGGAACTGTTGGAACAGACTGCCGCCACGCTGCGAAGGCTTGACGTTCCGGTCGGCGTCTACTCGGCGGGACTCGGAAGCCGCGACACCGGGGAACCGGTCATCGTTGCCGGGATTCAATCGGTCTATCAGAAGGCGGAACTCCTGGGTCATTTTGACTTGATGATCGTGGATGAGGCCCACTTGATATCGGGTCCGTCGAGTACCGCGAGTGCACAAAAGCGACCAACGGGAGCGAACGACACCAATGGAGCGGTCGCTCCCGCCGCCCGTCCGGCTTCGGACCCGGAGGAGGGGGAGGGGATGTACCGTACCTTTCTGCAAGCGATGAAGACGATGAACCCGAACGTGCGGCTGATCGGGTTCACCGCGACACCGTACCGGATGAAGTCGGGGATGATTTGCGGGAGCGAAAACCTTCTCAACGAGGTCTGTTACGAAATCGGCGTTAAAGAGCTGATTGCACGAGGATACCTTTGTCCTTTGAAATCAAGGGGGAGCGTACACGCCGTTGACACCTCGAAGCTGCACCTTCGGGGCGGCGAATTCGTGACCGACGAAGTGGAATCACTTGTCGGAACCGACGCCTTCGAACAGGCGGCTTGCCGGGAAATCGTCCAGCGGACACGGGACCGAAACAGCGTTTTGGTCTTTGCCGCGAGCGTCGCACGGGCGGAGTCGGTCTGCCGTCTGCTTGCAAAATCCAGCGGCGAGCAAGCCGCCGTCGTGACCGGTGACACCTCTTCGGCACAGCGGGATTTATTGTTACGCCGGTTCAAGGGGGAACTTGTAGATGCCAATTTGCTCCAGGAACAGCTCCTGCCCCTCAAATACCTTGTGAACGTGAATGTGCTCACGACCGGGTTCGATGCCCCGAACATCGATTGTGTCGTGCTGCTCCGTCCGACGGCGTCGCCGGGACTCTATTACCAGATGCTCGGTCGCGGTTTCAGACTCCATGATTCGAAAAAGGAGTGCCTTGTCCTTGATTACGGCGACAATATCCTGCGGCATGGTCCGGTCGATATGATCCGCGTCAAAGCACCCGGTCAACCAGGCGGCACCGCCCCGGTCAAGGAATGCGAAAAGTGCCGTCTGATCCTTCATGCCGCCATTACGGTCTGCCCGGATTGTGGTTACGAGTTCCCGAAACCGGAGGTCAACCACAGCCGGGAGGCGTCAGGCGAAGGTGTTCTCTCCGGCGAGACGACCGAAACAACCTATACGGTCCTCGACATTGACTACAACGTCCACCGGAAATTCGGGTCAAGTGCGGGCGATCCCCGGACCGTGCGGATCGATTATTTGATCCATCGAGGGGGGGACCGGAACTCTGGCCGGAGCCAGTCCGAATGGGTTTGCCCGGAGCATTTCGGGCTGGCGCGAAAGTCCTTTGAACGGTGGTGGCAAAAACGGTCCAACGCGCCGCCGCCGGACACCGCACAGGAGGTTGTCGAACTCGCCCGGTCCGGCGGAATCCTCTCCGCCGCCGAAATCACGGTCCGCAAGACCGCCGGAGAAAAATACGACCGGATCGTCGGCCATAAACTGACTGAGACGCTCCCACCCCCCTCGCCCCCCTCGTCCCCCTCGTCCGAATTGACCTGCGGCGTATGTTCGCACTTCGTCTACGGATACTGTAGCGTCAAATCGGACCATCCGGTGACACCTGAAACAAAATCGTGTACCGATTACCTCAATTTGAATGAGGAAGTACCGTTTTGAGACGACCGTCTGCTGTCTGTTGTCTGCCGTCTGCAATCTTCCCCACCCCCTCCCCCTTTACCCCAGAAAAACATGAACGAACTCGATATTTTCTCCATTCTTTTAACCCGGCTCCGCGCCGCCGACGGCATGGAACCGCCGGTCAGGGAACAATACGAAAAACTGGTGAAGGATTTTCCTGAGTCCGGTTTTGTGCAAATCTTCCCGCTCGACACCATGAGCGAGGAGGAGGAAGCCGCGATCCGTGAACTGCGCAGGAGGAAGCTGATCGACACGTCGATTCAGTATCACGGCTCGGACGGCCATTACTACCACATCGACCTTCGGGGGGACGAATTCCAAAAACTCCAGGCCGAATCCTTGCAAGAGAGTACCGAAACTTTTCTGGCCGGTGCGGTCCGCGACTCGGACCGGGGAAAAAGCCGCCCTGATCTGGTCTCTCCGTTCGCTCTGGAACGGATCGGTAATTGTCTCCAAAAAGGGGCACAAAAATACGGCGAGCGCAACTGGGCCAAAGGCTTCCCGGTCAGCCGCTCGATGGCGTCGCTCCACCGCCACCTGATGAAATACATGCAGGGGGACGATTCGGAGGACCATCTGGCGGCGGTGGCCGTGAACGCCATCTTCGTTCTCCACTCCGAAGAGATGAGCAAACGGGGCACGCTCCCGGTATCGCTCCTTGATCTGCCGGACTACCAGGCGATCCCCGGCGTCCACTTCAACGGCGACGAACCCTGTGAAACCTGATGAGTACAAGACAAGACCTTTCCGGCGAAGCCGCCCGGATCGCCGCTTTCGGCTACCCGGTCTTCCCCTGCTTCGATCCGAGGAGCGATCCGGGCGGACCGGGCCGACGCGGGAAAATCCCGCTCGTTCAGGGGGGTGTCACCAGTGCAACAACCGACCTTGACCAAATCGCCGGGTGGTGGACTCGCTGGCCGAGTGCAAACATCGGGCTCGCCTGTCAAAAATGTCTTGTGTTCGACCTTGATACCAAAGGCGGCAAGGACGGTCTCGCCGACCTGACCGCTCTTGCCGGGCAGCTTGGACCTTTGGAGGCAAACGTCACGACGACGACCGGGAGCGGCGGACGGCACCTCTTTTTCGCACGACCGGCGATAGAAATTATCGGAAGGACGGCGGTCCCCTGGCAGGGGAAGCCAACCGGGATCGACATCCGGGTTGGGAACCAGTACGTCATTGCGCCGCCGTCGCTCCATGAGTCAGGAGAGCGGTACACGTGGGTCAAGCCGCTCGTCCCGGTCAAAGACCTGCTCCCGGTCCCGGCGGAGTGGATCAAGGAATTTCTCCCGAAAAAGGAGACACCGCTGCTCGTCCCGAAACGGCAAGCGGTCATTCCGCACGATCAACTGGTCGCCCGGTGTCAAAAGTACGTCTCCACCATACCCGGCGCAATCTCCGGGAGCGGCGGCCACCCGGCCACGCTTGCGGTTGCCAACGCGATTTTCTGGGGGTTCGGGCTTGACGAACGGGACGGTTGGCCGGTTCTATTGGAGTACAACGCCCGGTGCAAACCGCCCTGGAGCGAGAGCGAACTGCGGCACAAGATGAACGAAGCGAGAGACAAGCCGCCGCCGGGCAAGGAATACGGCTGGCTGGCGGAGGGGGGGAAGGAAGATCGTTACGATGACTTCCAGTATCAATCTTCCTCCCACGCCGCTGCCAAGCGGGAAATGGCACTGCAAAAAGAAATCCTCATTGCGCCGCCGCTCTCGTCCTTCGAACGGGAAAACCTTACGTTTCTCTGGCCGAACCGCCTCTTGAACGGAAAGCTGATCCTTTTCTGCGGGGACGGCTCGGTCGGTAAGACATGGTTTTTGTGCGTCATCTGTGCGGTCGTTTCACGCGGCTATCGGTGGCCGGACGGCACCGCTTCCGAACAGGGGGGCGTCATCTTCTTCACCTCCGAGGACGGGGCGGGGGACACTCTGCGGCCCCGAATCGAGGATAACGGCGGCGATCCGAGGCATGTTTACATCCCCGAAGTTGTCCTACAACCGGGCGGGCAGCCCAAAGAATTCACGATCAAGGAGGTGCAGGCCCTCGCGAACACCATCGAAAAACTCGAAAAGCAGTACGGGACCGGGTATGTCAAGCTGGTCATTTTCGATCCGATTACCGCTTTTATGGGAGAGATCGACGAATTCAAGAACAACCAGGTCCGGGCCGCGTTCCGCCCGATGATGCGGCTCGCCGACGAGAAGAAATTCGCATGGATCGGTGTCGGGCACCCCAAGAAGGGGGCCGACCTCGGCAAGGCGAAGGACGCTTTCTCCGGCTCCATCGCCTACACCAACGCCTCCCGGCTGGTCTGGAATTTTTACCACGACCGCGAGAGCGGCCTCCGCCGGATGCTTTTGGCCAAGAACAACCTGCTCATTGATCCGAAAGGACTCGCCTACCTCGTCAACGATGGCGTCGTCAGTTTTACCGACACCGATATTGAGATGGACGCCGACGAGTACCAGCAACAGTTCCAACGGCCCTCAAAAGAAGGCCGGGGGAGGCCGAACTTCAAGATGCGGGAGGCTGAGGAGTGGCTCATGGAATACCTTCAAAACGGCGAAAAACCGTCTGGAAACAGGAACAAGCCGGAGCCGGGCACGGTTTTCGGTGACGCCGCCGCTTGCGGGTTCAAGTGTCCGACCATCTTCCGGGCGGCGGAGGAACTCGGTGTCCACAGGCGGCAGGAGGAGTTTTCCAAGCGGTGGCTCTGGTCGCTGGACGAAGCCGACGGGGGAAGCCAAAAACCGGAAGGGTTTGCCGAGTTTGCCGATTTCGCCTGAAAAACGGATTATTGTGCTTTAGCCGCAACACTTCCCTTGAGAAACGGAAAATCGTAATCCTCAGGGCGTAACTTAGCTGTTTTCCGCCGGATTGATTCGCTTGCCTGACGAAGGACCGCTCCAAATTCCTCATTGGACATATCCTTTGTCTCCTCGTAGATTTTCTCGCGAACGGCCCAAATCATCTCCATCGGATCGTCGGAATTTATGTCATACTTCGGCATCATGTTCTTCTCCAATGATAATTTGCGGAGTAACAATGGAAATACTGCAATAGTTTTTGAGACGGTTGACGGCGTTCGCGCGGACAATGGTTCGCGGGTTGGCTAAATGTTTCATGTTCCAGCTTACGACGAAATCACAACGGGAAACGGTCGCGTAGGCAACGTGTGTCAAATCGCGAATATATCTTTCCGTGCGGACATTGTACTCGACATAGGTATTAGCCAGATCAAGTGCCTCCTGATTTTCGGGAAGACGGATAAACTGTAGCTTTTCTATCAGAGCGATTAAACGGGTTTGCTTCGGCTCCGGGCAATTATCGACTTCCAATTCAACAACCGGAGAAATCACCAGTTCGTATTCGTCGGACCGCTCCTCAATAAACCGGTAAAAGGCATGTGTGATCCGTTCCTCCATCGGCTTATGCGGGGCCTCAATATGGCTAACCACCGAGGTATCCAAGTAAAGTTTAATTTTTTGCGTTTCTTTTTGCATTTCACCTCCAACGACACAAGATTGTACCCGCCCCCGCCGACCTTGCAACATGAGAGGCCAATTTTCTCAAAACATCAGCAAGAAACGTCTCAATTTTTGGACAAATTTTCACAGCGGCGTTGACTATGCTACGCAGCACAGTCGTTTTCCTGCCTCATTACAACATTTTATTCTGAGCACCAACATTTAAGACTAGATTTTACGGTCTCATCTTGGTGCTCAAGGGTTTTGAGCACCACACCCTGGTGCTCACAAATCAGGGGGCCGGTGCTCATGAAGCCCGATTTTCATGAGCACCATGCAACCCCCGAACCAACCGCAACTTACGTGAAAAAGAGTTGGTGCTCTAAAATACGATGCTTGAGAACCAATTCTTCATGAGCACCAGCTCATTTTTGGACAAATTTTCCTCAAAGGAGAAAAACAAATGAAACCAACAAAAACCTGTCAAAATTGCCCCCACCTTCTCCAGAGGGATTTTGAGGGGATACCCTACTGGCGGTGCAACCGCCCCAAAGAGCCGACGGGGCGACCGCGAGGGCGGCCAAACGAGCGAGGTCATGCGGCCCAAATTTGGCTGCAAAAATATCTCGAAAGCGGGCCGAAACCGTCCGGAGATTGGGGCAAGCCGCAACCGGATACGGTATTCGGTGAGGGGTTTCTACTCGGTTTCAAGTATGGGACGATCCGCCGTGCCGCCGACAAACTCGCAGTCTGCAAGTACAAGGACACCAATTCCAAGTTTTGGTTTTGGTCGCTTCCGTAACAAAAACCTTTTTCACCCTCAACCAACGGAGAACCGATATGATCGAAAGAGCTTACTGCCGCGTTTGCAGTGAAGAGTGCGAAGGGGAACATTGCACCGAATGGAACGACGCGCCTCCTGTATCGCTCTGGGTGACACTCTGGGACCGCATCAGGCGGTTTTTCACGTTTCACCCGACAAGGCGTCACGCAGGGCGATTGTGACGTTTACGGCAATGTTCGTACCGGGGACCGAAAGAGGGGGTGTCAGGGGCAACACAAGGGCAAACAAGGCGAATTCTTTGGTTCCTTTCGGCGGCTTTGCGGTATGGTACTGCCAGGGGGAACAGGCACCTTATTAGACAGAGTTTGTTGCTTGCCGTATCGGCGGATGAGGCCGAAAACAGGGGGCTGTGAGCGGTCTGCCGCCTTCAGCTTTTGAAAGTTCCAAACAGCCTCCGTGCGCGTCTAACACACCCCCTTGGGAGGCGTCACGCAGCCCTCCGGATGGACCGCCGCGATTTCACTTTTTCGGGTGGAGGGAGGAAGCGGTGAATCGTTCCTTAGCGTTCTGGTAAGGAACGACCGATTCACCACCGACCGGGTGGAGACCGAATTTTGCCCTTCACAGCGTCTGACGCCACCCGTTTGGTACAAAACCCCGAACAGCCCCCGTGAACGTCAACACGCCCCCTGACAAGGCGAACCGGGGGCTTTGTGCCAGTCGCCCTCTCCCGTCTTTCACGGGGGAGCGAAAACCGTTCCTTAGCACTTTAGTAAGGAACGACCGATTCACCACCGGCCAAGAGAGGCCGAATTTTGTTCTTCACAGGGTCTGACACCACCCGTTTGGTTCTAAACCCCC
>Ga0099364_10008245_pt1 | contig 14685 bp, 13 predicted proteins | sample TergutTh196P3_FD_73070 | JGI IMG/M metagenome (GOLD analysis project Ga0099364, IMG submission 73070) | Microcerotermes parvus P3 segment gut microbial communities from Pointe-Noire, Republic of the Congo - Th196 P3 | ecosystem: Host-associated > Arthropoda: Insects > Digestive system > Gut ... | reverse complement strand
AGGTTTACACAAAAAACATTAAAAATGACCAAAAAAAGGCGAAAATTGTCATAAAAAAACAAACGACGGGAACACAAAAAAATGAGATAATCCTACTCAATACCCATAATAATGAAAAGTGTGCGGAACAAGTCGGTTTCGTTCAACAGGGTTTTCATTGTTTGTGCTCACGCACACAACGAAAACCTTGGTGTTGTGTGTAGTGCATTTTTGATTTCTCACGTCTTGTCTTTTCGTTTTGTCATCTCGAAAAACATTTTCAATTCCTCTTTTTTGCGCCTGTCCAAATTGTGCCACCTAATTCTTTGTATGGCGCCTTCCAATGCACAAAGTGTGTTAATACAGACGTCGTTGTCAATCGCTTTCAGCCTTATAAAGGTATTCTCGCTTCCGATTGACTGCAATTTTTCCACTGTGTCAATTCCGACGATTTTCAATTTGTCGGCTAAAACTTTTCCGATATTTGGAAGAGTTGTCAGGTCATCATTCCGTGCTGTCATATATTTCTAATGCTTTTTGAAGACATGTGTTTACGCCTTTAAGTCCACAAACGGTTAGTGTCAGTAGGATTGTTTCTTTGATTTCGTCTCGACTTGCACCCGCTTTCTTTGCCATAGGTACATGAAAAATTACAGCAGTATCGTCGCCTTGTGCTGCTTTCATGCCAAGATAAATCAACTGTTTGGTTTTCTGGTCAAGCCCTTTCGTATTGACTAACGATTTTATCAAACCGTTGAAACCTTCAAATATTTCAGGCGCTTCCTGCTGGAACACTTCATACGGATTTTTCTTGTTTGTACTCATTGTCTTACTGTTTTTATGTTATTACTTTTTCTACCTTTTTCTTTTTCTGTCGATGTCTGCTACGCTCTCGCCCGCATTACACACAACTCATAAATACACGCACTTAAACGCACATTTTTTTATATTGTTGCAATTATTTAAAAAAAAATTGATTTTTTTTATTTTTTTTGTTTTCTTTTCTTGTTTTTTTCTTAAAGTATTGTTGTTGAATAATATATGAGAAAAACTTTTTTCTTTAATTAAAAAAAAAAGTTTATTTTTTTCTTTTTTGAGATGCGTATTTTGAATATTTTTCCTGACATTGACATTTTTAAAAACTAATTTTGTAATACACTGAATATCAACAATGTAAGATTTTCTGTGTCGCAAAAAGATGTAAAAGTGGCTTAAAATGCCGATTTGATACTTTTTGGGTGTCGAATTGTCGAAGTCAGGAAATGGAGGAAATCTTTATATGTCCCTATTTGGTTTGTTATTGTCTGATTTCAACTTTTCACAACTTTTTAACTCAATTATATCAAAGATTTACTCATTTACACATTCCTCATTCCCTCATTTTTCTATTAATGTGTTTTGTTGAAAAAATAAAGTAAAAATAAGGTAATAAACTAAAAACTATTAAACTATTAACCATAAAACTACTCATTCACTCATTCACCCATTCCCTCATTTACTTATTCCCTCATTCACTTAAAAATAACACAAAAAATACCACAAAGCCCACTTTTTCTTTTTGTGAACTTAGCAAAAAAACAAAGCACTAACGTAAATCAACGTTCTTTATTTCAGCACAATATACTCAAAAGGAACTTCTACGATGTCGGCGTATTCTTCGCCTGCTTCGAGCATATCTTCTTCGTCTTCGTTGTAGAACCATTTAATAGCCACTTCTTTGCCATTTTCGACTAATTCTTCAAATTTAAGCAGAATGTCTAAAATTACTTTCGATGATGCGGTATTAAAATAGTCTAATTTAAAATTAAAGACAGTTTTGTCGTTAGGATTTTTGATGTACTCGTCTATCCAATCAAGAATTTGTTGGTAGAATAAAGTAACGTCTTCGGGCAGAGAGCGACCGGATAGTTCTAAAATTCCGCTTTCTTTGTCAAGATGTACACTCGGGGTGTCATCTGTTCCGGCAATTTTTATTATTGTCATAACTTTTTCTTAAAAACGATTAATTGATGATGTTAAAATAAAGAATGAAGCGTCGTTGGTCAGTTGTTTGAACTGATATGCGAGTTTGCTTCCCGTTTTTTTCACGATGTCGATAAATCCGAGTCCGGCGCCGCCTTTGTCTGAAAGCGTTCCTTCTTTGATTTGTTGTTTGTACAATGCCGAAAGTTCTTCTTTATCGAGGCTGTTGATGTAGTCTAAATTTTTCTTCAAGTCGGGTACTTTATCATTGTTAATAATATTCCCTGTAATGATATTGTAACAATCGTTGCTACGGCATACCATTACTATTCCTCGTCTTTCGTCTTTGTCTTCACCGATGGTATCTGCGTGTTTACTAATATTTTGCAGACATTCGACCATCACGTGAAAAACTTTACGCTGAACAGAATTTGATTCAGCATTCTTTTCGAGACTTTTCTCAGTCATTGCGGTGAAAATTTTTGTTATTTCATGTGTAATTTCACCCTCATAGACTAAGCTAATCTCGTTCTGTGTCATTGTTTTATAGAACTCATAAACAAATTCTAAAAACATTTGGCTTTCTTGTTCCATAACTTTTATTCTAATAATTTGTCAAATATACTTAAAAAATTTAAAATTCAATACCAATTAATAAAACGTCGTCCACTTGTTTTTCGTTTCCCATCCAGTCATAAAAATCTTTTGAAAAGAATTTAGAAAAGAACGCCATTGATTCTGCGGCGTAATCTGTCAAAACTTGTCGTATTCTTTTTGACTGATATTTTTTTCGTTCCTCCCCTCCGCCGAGTTGGTCGGGCATGCCGTCACTAAAAATGAAAATTTTGTCGCCTTTTTTAAATTCAATTATATTGTTTTCGAACGTTTTTTCAATTTTTTTGGCGAGCGGAATTCCGCCGATTGCCTTACGGCTACCCGCATACTCAATAAGTTCGCCCTCTTTTAGATAATAGAGAGGTCGGTGTGCGCCCGCATAATCTAAAATATTATTCACAGGGTCTATTTTACAGAGTGCCAAATCCATACCGTCACGACCGGTTGCTCCTTCTTGGTCTTGACGTAAAGTTTTTCTAACTTCCTCATGAAGTAGGTCTAAAATTTGCGCAGACGTAAAATTATTGTCAGAAATATTTATTATATTATTGAGTAAAAAATGTCCAATAAAACTGATTAACGCACCGGGAACTCCGTGTCCCGTACAATCTACTGCTGCAACATAATAAATTCCGTTATTATCTTTAAACCATGGAAAGTCTCCACTAACGACATCTTTCGGTCGATAAAACATAAAAGAACGTGGAAAATATTGCTGTAAGAAGGGCTCGTTTGGCAAAATTGATGTCTGTATCCTTTGCGCATAATTAATACTATCAGATATTTTTTTATTCTTTTCTTTGATTTCCGCTTCGATGCGTTTGATTTCCGTCATGTCGTTGGCAACAATTAGGACAGATTCTAATTCTCCTTCTTCGCCAAATTCGGGAATACATTTAATTCCCATTATTCGTTCGCCTGAATTAGACATTATAGGTACTTCAGAAACGACCTGCAGCATATTTTCTTTTATTTCGCGAAGAGTTTCTTTGATAAATTGGATAAAACGTTGGTCGATATTTAGTTCTGAAATTCGTTTTTTTGCAACTTCATTAACAGACAATCCTACGTATGACGCAACAACAGGGTTAGCGTAGACAATTTTTCCGAGCAGATTTATTCGAATAATCATATCGGGTGAATTTTCTGAAAGACTCTGCATACGGCTTTTCATTCTCTCTTCTTTTTCGGCACGAATACGCTCCGTAATGTCTTGAGTATTAAATATTATGCCTCTGATAGCGGGGTCGTAGAGCAGGTTTTTGCCTTTGGTTTCCAAAAATAGTTTTTCACCCGTTTTTTTGATGTATGAATATTGTGCCGAAGCCTCTCCGCCGGGAGTTTCAAGCAGATGTTGAAACAAATTGTTAATGGTTTTTAATCCTTTTGGGGTCAGATATTCAGGATCCATACCAGAAATTTGGTCATCTTCAGAATAGCCGAGAATCTTTTTAACAGACGGACTTTCAAATATCAGTTCTTGTTGTTCGCTATATATTGAAATAAATTCGGAGGCATTTGCTAAAAGTTCTTCTAATCTTTTTTGAGAATGTTCTACCTCGCGCATCTTTTCTTCTAACTTCTTATTGCTTTTTTCTAATTCTTCGTGTGTTTCAATCATTTCGGCGGCGTTCTTGCGAAGTTGTTCTTCGTTCTTTTTGAGTGTAGAGGTCATTTTTCGCGATTCCTCAAGCAGATGCGCAGTATGAGTGGTAATGTGCAAACTGAAAATTGTTTGACCAATGATTGAGCCAACTTCTTCGGCAAAAGTCATCAAATAATCAGGTAATATTTGCGTGAGGAATGCTACTTCAAGCACGCCTTGAAGGTTTTCTTCCTGTAAAAGTGGAATTACTATAATACTTTTGGGTTTTTGTTCGCCGAGCAAACCGGAGGTTATGGTAAAATAGTCATCGGGAATTTCTGTGCGAAAAATTATTGCCTTTTCGTACGCCGCTGCGCCAATTAATCCTTTTCCCATAGGAATTTCGTCATATTCAAACCTTCTCCGACCGTAGGCATACATAGCGCTTCGTTTCATTGTTTTGCTGTCATCCTCAGCAATATAGAACGCCCCCTGAATACCACCCATAAATTCAATTATATATTTTATGACGTTAATTGAAAGACTCTCAAGGTTTAATGAAGTCCGCAATATATCAGAAAGTTGCGCACGTCCTTTTGTTATTTGATTTTTTTCGCTATCTTTAATCCTACTTGTTCGAATATTTGTACCTAAATCGTGCAAACTTTTTGACAAGATATCTTTTTGTTGTTTTTCTAAGCTATCCCAATTTTCTTCGCGTAGTTCGTTTGCAAATTTGATATTATTTTCGATGCGTCTGTTTAACTCTTTGATTTTTGCCGCCATACGTAACCTCGACCGACGAGTTAGGTTGTTTCCAACGACTATTGCCACCGATAAACCCAATATCAGTAAATCTGCAAGCCATACAATAAAATATTTATGAAGTAATACGATATTAAGGAGTGATATATGTTTGTTCAAAAATAGCGAAAAACCTACCCAAAAAATAAATAACAAAGATATTGTAACTGTAGTCAACAATAGCAGTTCCGCAGTTTTTAAATACTTCAGAGTAAATATTTCTTTATAATTTGTTTTTTTTAAGTCTAAAAACATAGTTTAATTTTATAATTTCAGAAAATATTAAAACTATTTACCCAAATTACGTCTAATTCGTTTTGTTGGAAGGTTGCGAGTTCTATTAATGCAAGGCAATTTTCGTTTTGCATAATGGGCAACAAATATAAATATTTTGGTTTTGCTTTTCCAAGTCCTGATGATACTTCAAAGAAATCTTCGGGTATTTCTTTGATAACTATGGGTTTACCGTTCTGTACGGCTTGTCCATTTAATCCTTCTCCTATTGTAAAAGGTTGAGGGTTACAATCTTCCGATAGTCCAATTTTTTCTTTTATAGTAAAAATTCCGTCAAGTTCATTCTTAATATATAAAATCGCTACCATACCATCGTAATTTTTTGAGATATATGATAACATTTCATAACTTTTGTTGCTGTTGAGAAATTCGGATATAATTTTTTGAAGTTCCGCTTCTTTGGTTTTATCGTCAAATTGTTTTATTTCGGATTCTTTAATTAAAGCGATTTTTTGTTCTAATTCGTTATTATGTTTTGATAGCAGGTCGATTTCTAACTCTAATAATTTTTTTTCTGATACCACTTCTTGTCGTATTTTCTTTATCAATTGGTTTCCTAATATGCCCAGAATGTTCAATAATATAACAATTCCGGCTATATTTATAATGAAATTTACGATTGTTGTTTCATCAAAAATAATATATTTAAGGATGGCAAAAATAAAAAAAAGAGCAATTGCACAACTCATCAACCTAAAAATCTGTCTATCAATTTGTTTTGTCATCGAATTAAATTGTTTAAGAACTGAATAATTTCCATTGGGGACAAAATTTTGTCGGGAGTAAAAAGTCTTAATGCTGCTTTTGGCATCGTATCAATATCGCTTGTGGCGGGGTCTTGAACTATTGTGTAACCTTTTCTATCGTGTATATCTTTCATGCCTTGTGCACCGTCTTTATTAGCACCTGTTAAAATAATTCCGAGGGTTTTTTCTCTGTAAGCAAAACCTGCGGAACTAAGCGTGTGGTCAATGGCGGGACGACTATGATTAAGCGTCTCTTCTACTGATAACGAGAATGTTCCGTCAATTTCCACGAAAAGATGATAATTTGCGGGAGCAAGGTAAACACAATTATTTTCCATTTTTTCTTTATCCTGCGGCTCAACAAGTCTAAGTTTAGATTTAATGCTCAACCCCTCAATAAGTCCGGAGCGCACATGTTTGAGTCGGTGAAGGCAAACAACAATGGGGATTCTGAAATCAGGCGGAAGTTGAGACAATATTCTTGACACAACAGTAAAACTCCCCGCAGAGCCACCAATCACTATCAAACTGAAATCTCTATCTATTTGTTCCATTGCTAATTATATTTTCTTATAAATTTTTTCAGTATCACTAACAACCCGCATCCTCTCTTCTATTGAAACAGGTAATTTTTCTTTTATACCAACTGCCCAAAAGCCGCCACGTACGAGTTTTTCATATAATATTTCGAAATATTGTTCAGAAAAATTATGATTGTAACAAAGTGCTTGATTGCGAGATAATATCATGCCAACTTTTTCATCATTTATTGCATTAGAAAAATCAGTACGCTTGCATAAAATATTGTCTGTCAGTTTTTTATCCGCTTTATAATAATTGACTTCTTTTGTAAAATAGTTTTCAAACAGGTCAAAATTTTCTAAACGCTTGTAATTCATTTGATTAATCTCGAAGTGCATCGGTTGTATGATACCTTCTCGGATATTATTACAACAAATTTGTGTGGGATTGTTGCAAAGAATTTTTATGTCGTTGTTCAAATTTTGTTCGTTTAAAATAATAGATAATGACAATGCTTCGTGTGGCGTATTTTCACTTGGTAGCCAAATTGTGGTTTCGGGCTGCATTGTTTTAAGGATGTTATCCCTCAAATATCTCCAAAATGCTGGATCCCTAAACATTTCAGTCGTATCAACAAGAATTTCGCAAATAATTTTTTCTCTTGTATCGGTATCTTTAAGCATTTCATAAAATTGAGGTATTCGTTTGATATTGTACATCTCAAAAATTTTGATTAACCGTCTTTTCATAAAAGAGATGCTGTACCCGCTGTAATTCATATTTTCATAAGCAGATACTACTGATACTATTTCTTTGATTTCTATGATACTAAAAGTCATTTTTATTGTTTATTTAAAATGAAATGCGTTTGTTTTATTGTAAACCATACCGTTTTTGAGGAATTTTGTCTTGTAAAATCCTGTAATTGTTTCGTGAGCGCCCAGAATTAAAAACCCACCCGGATAAAGATTTTGATAATAACAATTAATAATTTTGGACTGAAGGCTTATATTAAAATATATCAGAACGTTACGGCAAAAAATAATGTCAAATTTTGTGTAAAATGGAAGTTGTTCCTGAACGAGATCATGTTTAATAAATTTTACCTTTTCAGGTAAAAATGATTTTACTATAAATTTGTCGTCATGTTCATTGATATCTATATAATTCTTAAAATCAATTTCTCGGTGACTAAATACCTGATCGAAATTATCTATATATCCTTTGTTGAAATTATATTTATAAACTCCTTTTTTTGCTAAATCTAACACTTTTTTGCTAAGATCCGTAGCATAAATTGTTGTTTTATCTACTAAATCTAAATAATCTAAAAGAATGAGGTTAGAATAAACTTCTTGTCCGGAGGAACATCCTGCGTGCCAAATATTTATGTGAGGTTTGTTGTGAAATGCAGGATAAACTTTTTCCATCAAATATTTCCAAAGAGGAGGGTCTCTGAATAGTTCGGTAGTGTTCACGGCTAATGACTGTACAATTTGTTCGACAAAAGCGCCGTCGTTTTTGGTTTTTTCTATCAATTCATCAAAGGAAATTCTGAAATCGCGAACTACTTTTTGAACTCTACGGGAAATAGAATTATCAGAATAGTCGCTGAAATCATACGGCGAATTCTCTTTAAGTACTTTTAAATACTCTTTAAAATCAATATCTTCGGGACCTTTGAACATATAAAATTGTCAGTTTTTTCTATAATTAATCTAAAATAATTCAACTTCAATATTTTGAATAAATGCTGTAACAGAATAGTCATCTCCTACGGATGCTTCTGATAATAAGAACAATACGGGAATTTCTTCACCAAATTTATTTTTAATCGGTATTTCTCTTCGTTCTCCGACAAGTTTCTTTTCAGTTGGATTCACTAATTTAGCAACAAAAAGGTCATTTTTAGACGTTTCAGGTGAAAAAAGATTGGAAACAGGTTGTCCGAGTACTTCGTTTCTGTCGTAACCCCACAACTTTTCTGCTGCAGCATTAAAGAATTGCAATTTCCCTTCTTTATCTATTGTTATGATTGAATCTAATGCTCCTTCTAAGGTCAATTCGTTTCTTATTTTTATTATTTCTACTTCTTTGAACTGCTCTTTTACTTCGTTTCGTGCGTCTTCTAACATTAAGCCTAATTCATCTTTTGAATGTTTAAGCGCTTCTTCCATTTTAACTTGGTCGGTGATATCATTTTCTAAGGTCAGTATTTTCATCACATCTCCATTATGGTCAATGACGGGGCTATAAGTAGAAAACAGATAAATTTCTTCGCCAGTTTTTTTCCTTCTTTTGACGCGACCTTTGAAAGTGAGACCTTCGGCGAGGTCTGCGAGAATCCTGTTAAGATCGTCTGCCTCATGTTTAAAAAAGAATATCCTAATATTCTGACCTTCAATTTCTTCGTGTTTATAACGGAATGCGTTGAGGAAGTTTTCATTTACAGACAATAATGTTCCGTCTATATCAAATTCTGTTGATATTGCTGCGGAATCGATTGCTTCTAATATTCCTTTTCGTTCTATTTCTCTACGGTCACTCTCTTCTTGTGTAGCCCGCATCTCTTCGATGTTTTGACGTAATTCTTCTTCTTGTTGGGACATTTTTTCTGCCTGAATTTGTGTTTCTTTAAGCAGTGTGTTGGTTTGGATGTTGTTTCTTACGGTAGAAATTGTTGCTGCAATGCTTTCTGCTGTTTTTTCGATGAACTCGATTTCAAATTTTTTTAATACCTGAAATGTGGCTAATTCAATAACTCCAAAAAGTTCTTCGGGTGTTTTTAGTGGGACAAGCAAAATTGTACCCGGATTTGCATCGCCAAGTCCAGAGGTTATATTGACGTAATTGTTTGGTACGTCAGTGATAAAAATTGTCTCTTTTTCAAGTGCGCATCTTCCAATTAAACCTTCGCCCCAGTTGATTATTTTATCAGCAAATTTACGCCTGTCATACGCGATGCACGATGTCATTTCGAAAAATTTGTCTCCCGCTTTTGTTTGATTAATAAGGAAAACTCCGCCTTGATTGACGTTGACGTAGTTAACTAAATAATGAAGGATGTTGTATGACAACTCTTCGATATTGTTTTCGTTTTTGCGCAAAATTTCGCCGAATTGTGCTAATCCTTGTGTTACCCAATTTCTCTGCTCGTCTTCTACGCGCCTTACAAGCTCCTCTGACTTGCTTTTAATCATATACTCCCGTAGGTCAATTAATTTAGAAATAATTTCTTCACCTTCGCCTCCTTTTGGTTGTTCTATCGACTCATGAAGGTTGTCTGTTAAGACATTTTGAATAAAAAAGAGAACTTGTTTTTTTAAGTTTCCATCTTTTTTTAGGACTTTGTCTCTTTTTTCGACTTCCAAAATAAGTTTTTTTGCCATGAAATAAGTTCCGACACCGCTCAAAACGGGCAAAAGTAAAATTATCCACAATCCAGGGAAGATTGCAAACAGCGAACTGCCAGAATGCATCATGGCAGAATCAAAATTTATTAAAATAATCAGAATGGCTACCGCCACTCCCGCAAATACCGCCTGTATCGTATATTTGCTTATTGATGTGTTATATTCACTTCTTTTCATCAGAAAAATTTTTGTTGCTTTTACGAAATTTAAAAACGAAGGTTACAAAATTTTATTGTTTTTTTTTAATACTGCCCTAAAAAAATTAAAATTTTTGGTTTACCTTTGCATTTTTTTTCAATGCAATATCACTTAGTAATTTTAGGATGCCAAATGAACCAATCCGATGCGGAGCGGGTTCATGCGATATTGGCTAAAATGGGACTGATTTACACAGAATCAGAAGATAATGCTTCAATAATTGGAATAATTGCCTGTTCTGTAAGGCAAAAAGCAATTGATAAAGTTTATTCTAAAATTTCAAAATGGAATAAATGGAAAAACAAAAAAAGTCTGATAACTTTTGTATCTGGTTGTATTTTACCCGACGACCATAAAAAATTCTTAAAATTATTCGACTTAGTTTTCGACATGAAAGAATTAGCGGCTCTTCCAATGATGTTAAATCATTACGGAGTTGTCTCGCCAATCTCGTTATTATCTGTTCCTGAAAATTTTGAGGAAAATTTTGTTATAAAATCAGGTATTAATATTTTTAAAGGATTACAGCCATTGTCGAAAGTTAAATCAACTCCTCAAACATGGGAGGTCGACCCTATTTATGATAGCAATTTTGAAGCTTTTATTCCTATTCAAAACGGTTGTAATAAATTTTGTTCTTTTTGTGCTGTTCCTTATACAAGAGGACGTGAGGTAAGCCGACCCTCAAAGGAAATTTTGGAAGAACTTAAATCATTAGTAGAAAAAGGATATAAAAGCATAACTCTTTTAGGTCAAAATGTTAATTCTTATGGACTTGACAAGCGTAGTTCAGAACGATCATTTGCACAACTGCTTGATAATGTGGGGAATATTGCCGATAGCTCAAATAATGATATTTGGATTTATTTTACCGCTCCGCATCCTCGTGATATGACTCGTGAAGTTATTGAAACTATTGCTAAACATCCTTCTTTGGCAAAACAGATTCACTTACCAATTCAATCGGGTGATGATAATATCCTTGAACGCATGAACCGTAAGCACAATGTTGAACGTTACGCAGAAACGGTTAGTTGGATAAGGGAATTAATTCCTACTGCGACACTTTTTACAGATATTATTGTCGGATTTTCAGGTGAAACTGACGAACAATTTGAAAATACACGTAAAGCTGTACGCCGCTTTGGTTTCAATATGGCTTATACTGCAATGTACTCTCCTCGTCCGGGTGCCGCTGCTTTTGAATGGGGCGACAGCATTAGTCATCAAACAAAAAAGAGACGATACGCTACCCTTACAGAAGATATTGCAGAAGTTGCGTTAGAAAGTACAAAAAAAATGTTAAATACTAACGTAAAAATTCTTGTTCGCGAAAAAGACAGAAAAGAAGGATATCTTTCAGGACATACCGAAGGAAGGATTGTGGCACGATTTCCATCAACAGATATAAATTTAATTGGAAAATTTGTTGAAATAAAAATCGAATCAGTTACTCCTTTTTCTGTTGAAGGGGGGGTGGTTAGTGGTTAGTGGTGAGTAGTGAGATATGAGCCATTGTCGAATTATTGTTTTGTTTGTTGAATTAGGTAAAAATTAGGTTTTTAAGTCGCCAAAATACGACAATCGACTATAGCGCACGGTAGGAGTTCTGATATTACACTTTTTTTATTTACTACGGGCTTTAGCATAAAGTTATTTGAATTTTTGATATATTTCGGTCAATTTTTCTCCTGATACGAGTTCGTTATATCTTGTTTTTGATAGTTCTTTTGCATTGTTTACTGCTTTTTGATAGCAATCTTTTTCTGTAAAAAGTTTTTTTATTGCTTTTGAAAGGGCTTCTGCATTATTATGTTCATATAAAATTCCACACTCGCCAACAATTTCGGGGAACGAGCCAGTTGCAGGCTCGACAGCGGGACATCCAGCGGCAAATGCTTCGCATAGATAAAGACCTACTCCTTCATTGAAAGTCAGAGGAACTGATATTAGTGAAATTGTTGAGTAAAAATGTGCATGTTGGTCGGTGCTATAATGATGTAAAAATTCAACATCCTTTAAGTAAGGGCGCAAAATTTTCTTTACTTTTCTCAAAAAACTTTTGTCTTTGCCTGAATAACCTCCACCAATTTTCAATTTTAGGTTAGGAATAGCCTCTTCTTTTTTCAGTTTTACGAAGGCTTCCGCAAGAATATCTAATCCGTTTTCACGATTCATTCTATAAAAGAATCCTATGGTAGGGTATGAAGGATAATCGTTTGATATATATTTATTTATGTCAATTCCGGGATAAACTACTTCAATATTTTTTATTAAAGTGAATTTTTTTAGTGCAACATTTTTGTAAAATTGGCTTGATGCAACAAAGCAGTCAATGTATTGAATGTTATTTGAAATTTCTTGCCAGGCGGTTTTTGCATAATTAGATTTTAGGGTATCAATCCAAACTTCTTCGTCTTGAAGCGAACAGACGATTGGTATTTCCATTTCCTTACGAATGGCTTTTGCAATACCGATTAATAAACTGCTTGAAATGTGGATTATATCTGGTTTTTCGTTATTCTTTATCCATTCCGTCAATTGTTTCACATAATTATTAAAAGCGGGGTCTTCTCCAATAATCATTGATAAAGTCATATCTTCCATTCCTTCTGCGGATGTTGTTCCAGACATTGACGCAGCAAACTTGAGCAATCGGGGAGATGCGGTAACTTTTTCCAACCATTTAGGCATTTTTCTTTTTTTGAAAAATTTTTGTGCCGTATAAAAAGTAGTTGCAGGAAAAAAGAGTGGCGTTAATGTTTGAAGTGATTCATGTTTCAAAGGTAGATAAATCGGCATTATTATTACTTCATGTCCTAATTTTCTTAACGCAGAGGCATGCAAATTGTCTCTAAAACAATTGCCACAATAAAAAGAATCTCCCGCTCCGGGTATGATAAATAAGATTTTCATCTGTTTTTAGCCACGAATTTGTTATTGAATATATTGAAATACACTAATTTCCACAAATTATTAATATTGATTTTTTATCCACTAACCTCTTTTTTTAGCCACTAATTACACAAATGGATAGCTTATTTAGCCACTAATTACACGAAACCACACAAATTCACACGATTTCGCCCCCACTAACCACTAATCACTAACCGCTAACCACTAACCACTAATCACTAACCACTAACCACTAACCACTAACCGCTAACCGCTAACCACTAACCGCTAACCACTTATTCAAACCCAATTCCTATCAAAGAAATATCGTCAAAAAATCGATCATTTGTTACGTTGTTGTCAATAATTTTTCGTATTTGTTGGATATTTTCAGTAATTGTATCATTGTTGCTAATTGCTTCAATCAGAGAATCCATTCCTATATTAATTTGATGGTCATCACTTTCAATTTCAACTAAACCATCTGTGAATGCTATAAGTTTAGATTTATGAGGTACAACAATTTGTCCTTGATTAATTTTAGGGATTACGTCTAACATACCGAGTCCAATGCAGCCATTCTCGAGGAATGACAGTTTTTGTTTTGCTATATCATAAAAAAGTGGGGGTAAATGCGCTGCATTAACGTATGTAAGCCTGCGAGTAGAAAAGTTATACTTGCCGATAAATATTGTGATAAATTGGTCATTATTAGTACTTTCGTTCACTTTTTCATTCAATATTTTTACTAATTTTTTTAGTCCAATGTTAGGAGTAAACAAGCTTCGCAAAAATGCCTGAAAATTAGACATTAACAATGCTGCACCTATTCCTTTTCCCGATACGTCGGCGATACAAAATCCCATTGTGTTGTGCGACAAACTAATAATATCAAAATAGTCGCCGCCAACCCCCAAATGAGGCTGATAAATTGTATGGATTGCCATTTCTTTAAACTTTGGCAAATCCTGCTCACCTGAGATAAGTCGCGTCTGAATATTTGACGCAAGTTCCAACTCTTTTTTCATTGCCTCTTGTTCGATTGTTACCTTATGCATCCGTTTATTTTCGATGAACACAATAATCAGGTTGGCAATAATTTGTATCAGTTTCAAATGTTTTATTGTAGGACTAATTCCTGTAATTTCTTCATCGACATCTCCGATAAGTACGTACGCTATTATTTCACTTCGATGCACTAACGGAATTATTGCATCAAATCCTTTCAGATTTTCGGGAGGATCTAAGGTAATATTTTCTAATTTAGTATATTGGAGTAAATCTCTATGAACATCAATATTATTTGCCTCTTGTTCTGAAACGCCAGATTTCAAAATATTTGACCACTTCCCATCTGCAAAAGTGAAAACTAAAATTTTCCCTACTTCTAACTCTTCGCTTAAAAGTTTTTCAAATTCTAACATCAAATCATCGGTTCCGTAGTCCTCGTTTATGGTTTGAGCGAGATTCAACAGAATATTAAGCCTGTCTTTATAAGCCCGAAGCCCCTTTTTGTTAATTGATGCTATCATTGTAAGTTATTAGTTATCAGTGGTCAGTTTTCAGTATGTAGTATTTAGTATTTAGTATTTAGTATTTAGTATTCAGTATTTAGTATTCAGTATTTAGTATTCAGTATTTAGTATTCAGTATTTAGTATTCAGTATTTAGT
>Ga0099364_10008244_pt1 | contig 14685 bp, 8 predicted proteins | sample TergutTh196P3_FD_73070 | JGI IMG/M metagenome (GOLD analysis project Ga0099364, IMG submission 73070) | Microcerotermes parvus P3 segment gut microbial communities from Pointe-Noire, Republic of the Congo - Th196 P3 | ecosystem: Host-associated > Arthropoda: Insects > Digestive system > Gut ... | reverse complement strand
GGCAGCGCTGAGAAGGAAGGCCTCGACCTTCCATGCCTCGTATTTCTTCGGGTCGAGTTCAAAGTATTCGCAGAGTTGCGGAACCATCAGGTCGAAGACCGGCGGCAGTTCGTCGACCGATTCCGATGCGGCGAGATCAGTGTAGAGCGTTATGTGTTTTCCTTCGAGACGCCGAACGCCTTGGCGGAGAAGCACGGTTTCGTCAATCGGCTGTTCCTTCGGCCAACGGTCGCGTATGCTTTCACCGTAACGCTCGGCTTCCCGGAGCGTTATCTCTTCGGCAACGGTCGGAAAGGCAACCGCTAAAACGAAAAGAGAAGCAACAATGATTCCGGGAACAATAGTGTTTGTCACTCTGTTTATTCCTCAATAACGGAGATTTCAGCGGGCGGATACGATCGGGCACGGATTGCACCGTCCGCAAACGATAGCAGAGAAACATCGAACCGGTTATCCGACTCAATCACGAAAACGGATTCCGCCGGTGCCGAGCGGCGAAGGTTTTCCAACAGTTCGAGAATCTCGGTCCGACGCTCGATGTAAAAATCATAGGGTGGGGAACAAAACACGATCCAAGGCGGTCCTTGCGGATGTTCTGCCTTGTTTTTCGCCCAATAGAAGGCATCGGTTTTGCGAAGTTCGACGATGCCAAGGAGGTCCAGGCTTTCCAAATTCTTACGGAGTAGTGCCGCTGTCGGCAAATGGAGTTCGATGACCGTTCCAGAGACCGCACCCCGACTGATTGCTTCGATACAGAGCGCCCCTGTTCCGCTGAAAAGATCGATAACGTGTTTCCCCTTTACCGTCGGGCCAATCAGATTGAACACGGCCTCGCGCACACGATCCTTCATGGGACGGACCCGGTTGTCACCGATGTACTGTAGGCGAGTGCCGTGGAAGCGACCGCCGATGATCCGCAGGCCGACGGCGTCTTTGGCGCGTGGTTCACTGCCGACATTGCGTTTCGATTTCGCCGCCGGTTTCTTTTTCGGCTCCGGCGTGACATTGATCGACGGAACAAATTTCCCCTGGTTCTCGTCGTTGATTTCGAACACGGTATCGCTTTTCGTCGCAAGGCGGCGTTTTTTCATCGGCGGTGAAGAGGTAATGGACGTTATACTGCGCACTGCCAATTACCTGAAATTTTCGGACGGTGTGAACAAGCGTCCCCTCTCCCACTCTAAGCATCCCTCGGTGGGGGAGGGGACAAGAAAATAGCCGTTTTTATGGCGGTGCGTGGTATAGCAACCAAATAAAAAATCCCAGTACCCTTTTTAACGGAAATTGGCACTGTTAGCAACCCGTTGGCTACGCTATTGCTATTACGATCTTACGTATGGCCGTATTGCGGATTTTTTTGAAATCACTAAAATGAAAAACGTTGACAAGTGTCAGCGTAGTTCCGACCGGCCACCGTGTTTCATAAAGAACATATCGGAATCCGTCAACCCCGAAAGAGGGAGGAAAAGGCAGGTCGAACTCCAATTATTCATACGTTCTAACGTTCACTAAAAAGGAGCAGTTATGCCACTGAAAAACAGGCAGTTGATGGTCGTCTCGTGTGGTCTTGCTTTACAGGCATTCGTCCTTGTATTGCTAAACGCGTTCATTCCCCTATTGGCGGGAATGGATGCCATTTGGGTTGCCTTCCAGGCATGGGCGGTTTATTTCCTCGCAGGATGTACGCCGAAGGGCGGATTCAAGGCGTGGATCGGTTATGCGACAGGAATCGCGGCTTCCATCGTCATCGTCGAACTGATGGGCGCGCCCGGAATCAAGAGTATTCCCACCATAGACGTAGGAGCCGGAATGAAACTTGCAATGGCATTGGCGGTGTTCATTGTCGTGATTCCTGCCATTATGACGGAGAACCTGAAAAATATGGTTCCTGCCGTGTTCATCGGATCGGGCGCGTTCTTCGGATTGACTGAGCTAATAGGCGCTACTGGCAAGACGGGATGGGAGTTACACATGGCAGTGGCTCGCGTGGAGCTTGTTTACTGTGCGGTCGGTCTGCTGTTCGGTTGCATCACGGTCTTCTGGCGTGGCAAGTACGAAGCGTCCCTCAAAAAGTGAGTAATATGACATCAATTCGCGGGGGACGAAAGCCTGAACGATCCGAGTCTATTCGATTTCGGCGTAAATTTGCGCGATCAATAGCATTTTCTGTAGCTTGACGCCGAGTTCCGGTTCGGCGGCGAGCATTTCGGTTGCCTTGGCGAGTGATTTTTTTGCCTTTTCGCTGTTACCAATTTTGGAGGCGATGCCTGCGATATTGACGTACAGAATAAAAAACTGTTCCTTGACGGTGGATTCATCGATAGACGAGTCAAGCTCGAGAATCGGTTGCGTTGGATCATGTTGCTCTCTGGACACGAGTTCTTTCAACTCCATCGGATCGTTGATGCCGGTGAGGAATGTGAAAAGTTCGTCGAGAATCGGGACGGCCCGGGATTTGTCGAGCTCGGACGACACCCGCGAGAGAAACAGCAAATAGGCAACCCGCCTGGCGGAATCGTCGACTTGCCGTATGGAATCAACGATGACATCGAGTGTTTTTCCGGCTCCCTTGACATCGAGAAGTTGGAGTTGCGCCTGGAGAATTTCGAACAGCGTTTCCGTTAGGGTTTCGCGGTCCGTTCCATCGGCAACTGCCGCCACAAGGGCAGCGAGTTCAGCCAATGTGGCGGCTTCATCTTCGGTACGTGAATCTTCGAGCAATTGTGCTGCTTTGTCGATCTCACCGGCCTGAACACAAGCCCGTACAAGGTGATGGATTGCCCCGGCTTTCAATCGCGGTTCGGTAAAGGTTTCGGTCAGTTTTTCCGCATCGTCGAATTTTCCGGCATCGATCAGGGATTCCAATTGGTGGACCGAAAGAGTCAACTCACATTCCTCCGGATTGGCGGATGCCTTGACAATTTCTCCAGCAACATCAAGTCGTTTTTCCTGGACAAGAATTTCAAGGAGTAGCTGTTGAAACGCTTCGATCCGTTCCGGCGTACTTATTGCCTTGGAGAGTTCGAGCAGCGCGGTGGCAGACTCCGTTTTCGCAGCTTGTCGACCAAGTTCGGCAAGAACATTGTCCCGGACGTCGCCGGGTTTCATCGAATCGACCGTTTTCCGCGCGGCGTCGAGCCGCCCTTCCGATGCTTCCGTTCGGGCAATTATGCCGGTCAACACGGCTTTCATTTCGTCGGTCTGCACGGAATCGACTAAAGCGATCGCCTCATCGGTTTGACTGTTGCGAACATTGTTGCGGACGATCAAACCGATGACGCTGCGTTCTTCGATTTCTTCGAGTTCAGCCGCCTTTTCCCGGGATTGTTGAAATGCCGCCTTGGCCTCGTCAATGCTGTTCACTTTGAGGAGTTCGCCGCCCAGCACGGCAAGGGCCAATGCCTCAAGACCGAGGTCCTTCGCTTCGGCGGCACCATTGACCGCTTTTCGCAACAGGGCGATGACGTCGAACGGTTTGTCCGATTTTTTCTCTTCCTGTTCGTCGAGAAACTTTTCCGCAAGGTTCAGTTGAGTTTCGGCACGATCCTGGGCCGTGAGGATCATTTCAGCGGTCTTGGACGCTCCGTCGTAATCGCCGAGTTCACTCTGGGTGAAGGAAACGACACTGAGGAACCGCGTTCGCATCGCGTCATTTTCGATGCCATCCGCCAGAGTGAGGAGTGCCTTCACGGTTTCCTTCACTGCGACTTTATCGATAAAGCGAAGTTGAAATTGCAGGAGTTTTCCTAGTGCCGCCGCTTTGGCTTCGGATGTTTCAAGTCCGTCGAGTTCCTTGCGGTATTGTTCGATCATTGCCGACGACTCGGCATTGACAGTCAGCAACGGTTCGTCCTCCGCAATCGTCAAGGAAGAAACGTGGACCAGGCAAAAGGCAATGACACAGAAAAAAAGTCTTTGCATTGTTTTTTCGAAAAAGCGGAACGTGGAACATCCAAGGCTCGCCATTATAATTGTTGAAAAAGAAAAGGAAAGAGGTGGATTATTATGTTACGCACCGCCATAAACGGCTATTTTCTTGTCTCCTCCCACTTGGGGGATGGTTAGGGTGAGGCAACTGGCTTCATCACGCCGAATGACTCTCTCCCTAACCCGTGCCTGACAAACCTCCCAAAGGGAGAGGGAACAAAGGCTAACGTATCATCTCCATAAATTCCGCTTCATCAACGATTCGGACGCCGAGTTTTTCCGCCTTGGCCAGTTTACTGCCGGGATCAGTGCCGACCAACACGAACGACGTCTTCGATGAAACACTCGACGAAGCCCGACCGCCGTGCCGTTCGATCACCGACTCGATTTCGTTACGTTTGAAATTTTGCAACGTTCCCGTTACGACAATCGTCAAGTCCGCCAATGGTTGCGATTGCTCTTTCATCGGTTGTTTCTCCAATTTTTGTTGCGATGCCAGGAGACCACAGGACAGCAGGTCGTCAATCGTTTGCTTGCCGATTTCCGAACGGAAATACTCGAACACGCTCTCCGCAATGATCGGACCGATTTCGTCCGTTTCAGAAAGTTCCGTAACGCTTGCCGTCCGAAGAACGTCCAATGTCCCGAACTCTTTTGCAAGGATTCCCGCCGTGCGCTGGCCGACGTGCCGGATACTCAAGGCGTTCAAGAATTTTTGTAACTCACGAGACTTGCTCTTTTCAATGCCGTCGAGCAATTTTTGTGCCGATTTTTCTCCCATACGTTCAAGTTTTTGTAACGACTCCGACTTTAATCGGTACAAGTCGCCGAAGGAACGCACCAAACCGGTATCAACGAGTTGGTCGATCAGTTTATCGCCGAGTCCCTCGATGTCCATTGCGTTGCGGCCGGCGAAGAAGCGGAGTTTTTCCTTGATCTGTGCCGGGCACGCCGAATTACCGCAACGGATATACACGCCGTCGATGTCTTTGGTCAACGGAGCATTGCAGACGGGACATTGCGTTGGAAATTCGTAACGGGAAAGTTCCGTCGTCCGCAGATGCCGTTCGACCCGAACGACGCGAGGAATGATTTTGCCTGCCTTTTCAACGACAACGACGTCGCCGACGCGGATGTCTTTGCGTTCAATCTCTTCGGCATTGTGCAAACTTGCCCGTGAAACTGTTGTACTGGCAATTTCAACCGGTTCGAGTTCGGCAACCGGCGTAATCGTTCCCGTTTTGCCGACCTGTACGGTAATTTTCCGAAGCGTTGTTACCGCTTCGTACCTTTCGACTTTGTACGCAATCGCCCAGCGCGGCGACTTCGATGTTTCACCGAGTTTTTCCCGCAACGAAAAGTCGTTGACTTTCAAGACGAGTCCGTCGATTTCGAAGTCGAGTTCGCCAAGAAAATCATTATCCGTTGCGTAAACCTCTTCGCAGTATTTGACCGCGCCGTCGAAGGAATTGAATTTCCTTGCGTGGGGTGTCGGCGGAATTCCATACGATTGGAGTTCCGCCAGAAAATCGGCGTGATTCGTCGCTTTCAAGCCGTCGCAGAGTCCGATGCCGTGAGCGAAGAATCGCAGGTTTCTTTCCGCACAGATTTTTGCGTCGAGCAGACGGATGCTTCCCGCCGTAACATTGCGTGTATTTTTGTACGCTCCTTCCTCACCCTGTTTTTCGTTCAGTTTTACGAGATCGGAATTGAGCATATACACTTCGCCGCGAACTTCCAGCGTTTTCGGCGGTGCTCCGGAAGATGCCCGCGCATCAAGTCGAAGCGGAACGTCGCGGATCGTGCGGATATTATGCGTTATATCATCGCCGATGATGCCGTTACCACGGGTCAATGCCTGAACGAGTACACCGTCTTCGTAAATCAGCGTTGCCGCCACGCCGTCGATTTTCAATTCGACGATATACGCCGTATCGTTGCCGAGCGATTTTTTGACACGATTACCAAATTCCTGTAACTCGCCGATAGTGTACGTATTTTCAATGGAAAGCATCGGCAATCGATGCGTAATGGAAACGAGTCCATCGACGGGTTCGCCGCCGACTCGTTGCGTCGGACTGTCCGGCGGAATGGGCTTGCCGCTTTCCTTTTCGAGGCGTGCGAGTTCCGCCAGTTTGCGGTCGTATTCCAAGTCGGAAATCAGCGGTTCGCCGAGACGATAACGGCAGTCAAGGTTACGGAGTTCGTCGCGGAGTTCGTCAATGGTCATGGGCGTGGAGCATCGAATGCCAACGGAATATTTCCCAAGATAGACGATACCACAGACTGCGGTATCGTGCAACCCGCGATAGACTCAGTCCGTCAGTCCGTCTTCAAGTTCCACAATTAGAGCGTTTCATAACCCACCGTCATTCCCGCGAAAGCGGGAATCTAGAGAAACAGGGTTAACATCGTACATCTAGTCCATAGTCATCGAATTGACCTTCATAGAAAAGGATAAACCACCGTCATCCCCGCGAAGGCGGGGGCCTAGGGAACAGGCCCCCACATCTTCTTTAATGGCAAACGTTTATGGCGATGAAACAAACTCAATGACGTCGATGGTCTCGATTCCCGCCTTCGCGGGAATGACGAATACCATTTCCACGACTGTGTACTAGGTCCCCGCTTTCGCGGGGATGACGGGTTGTGAAACAAGTCAATTGATGTTTTTTTAGGAATGACGTCTTTGACTTTCCAACGCCGTTTTTTAACACGAAACACACGGAAAGACGAAATTCATGAAAAATGTTGATCGTTGAAGTTCGTGTTTTTCGTTTTTTCGTGTTGAAAAAACTTGTAAAAAAAACTTGACGACGGACTGGTTGTCTTGCCTGGCCTTGGCGGGAAAAACCTTGACATTCTCAACCGCATCCAGTATCATTCATGAAGGTGGGGGGTATTTCGCTTTTTTTCGTCTTATGGCACTGGTTACGCTTCGCATTTTGGATGGTCCCGAACGGGGGACAGCTTTCCGTCAGTTGGTCGTTCCAGTGTCCATTGGACGCGAAGATGGCAATATCATCCAGTTGAACGACGAGCGCGTCAGTCGATTCCATGCGAAAATCCACGAAAACGGCGGCAACATCCTGCTGACCGATCTGCAAAGTACCAACGGTACCCGTGTCAACGGCGAGGTGGTCCAGATTTGGCCGTTGCGTCCCGGTGACGTGATTACTCTTGGCCGTTCCGTGTTGATTTTCGGCTCCTCGGACGAAATCGCCAAACGGCTCGCCTCGTTGAGCAAACTGGATCAATCGGCTTGGATTCCGATGGGGCCCGAAGGTGACGACTTTCCGGTTTTCCAGCGGACTGCCGATGGCCGCGAACGAAACGTCTCGACTTCATCGCTGTTCGAGTTGGAAATTTTTCGTGGAATCACTCCCGAAGAGCTTGCGCCGCTGCACCTTTTGGCACCACCGAATACACCGACCGATTTGACGCCGAAGCAGGCCGCTCAAATGACGGAGTTGTTACAGTACATGCACCTTCGGCTCCGTTATCTCGTGTCGACGGTCCAACCGGGTGGTGATGATAGGGCAGAGAGGATCACTCTGGATCAAGCGCAGTGGCAAAACCTCCTTGACCTCTATGGACGCATTGCCATTGCCCTGCATACGGTGACTGACCAATAAGAACCAGGCGTTTTTAGTGCGCTCTAGGCCCCACCTTCGCGGAGGTAACGAGGTTATGAAAGAAGTCTATTCCTCAATAAACCGTGCGATTGCGGCGTCGAAGCGTCGGAAGGCGGCTTGACCGAGATCGCGCGGTTCCCGCGACTGACCGATGGTCGGCCAAGCGTTGATGTGCTTCAGTTCCGGCATCAGATCAATAAACTGGGCGGCAAGCATTTCAGCGAAAACGCGCGTGCCGTCTTCCTTGGTCGTTTCGAGGATCGCGCGGACCGACTTCATCATTTTGACGAGTTGACTCCGGCACTTGATCGGATTCGTCGGGATTTCCTCCGGTTCGATCAGCAGATCACCAGCAGGTGTTTCCAACACGTCTCGCCAGCGGTAAAGTTGACTGAGAAGAAGATCAGTCGTTTCCTGTTCCTGTCGTCGCGCTTCGGCAATGGCAATGCCGAGTTTCTTTGCAACGGTCGAAAGAGATGTACCCTGCTCGTCCTGTATCTGGGCCAATCGATGGAGCGGACACAACGGAAGCGGTTCCGGCGTAAAATTGCCGGACTGCCGAATAATGGCATCGACCGTTTCCTGACTCGGCAAACCGACTGTCGAAACAGGAAGAACGTCGAATGACTCCAAAACACTGCCCGATCGCTGCATGGCAAAACGACGAGGTTCGAGAGAAAACACAAAGGCGGAACAGCCCGTCTCTGAAAATCGGCACATTCCGCCGATTCCAATGAAAAAATCGCTCACTAAAAGGCAATATATCCCCCATCCCCGTAGGCAATGCGGATTATTCCTATTATGAGAGTGTCAAAGTTTAGTTGCGAGTTTGGGGCAATGAGGTACGGTAGGCGGTTGCGGTACTCCACACTTGGGGGCGGCGGCAAGATTTACCGAACACGCCCCAAGTCGGCTATCGCCGACGTTGCCGCCCGGCGGTCGGCAACCTACCTCTTGTCAACAAAACTTTGACGCACTCCAGAGTGAAAATCACCCTACTTTACACCCTACGCTCTACGCTCTACACTCTACACTTTCCACTCTACACTTTACATTTTCTTATGAAACCCGATTTTGCGAAATGCGGCGGTATGATTCCGGTCATTGCCCAAGACATTAAGACCGGCGATGTGTTAATGCTCGCCTATATGAACGAAGAAGCCTACGACGAAACGGTAAAAACCGGTCGGGCCGTCTATTACAGCCGGAGCCGCAACAAACTCTGGCGCAAGGGCGAAGAAAGCGGCAACGTGCAGAAAGTTCACGGCATTTTCCTCGACTGCGATGCCGACACGCTCCTCGTCAAGGTCGAACAGATCGGCGAAGCCGCTTGTCACGAAGGCTATAAAAGTTGCTTTTTCCGCGAGATCACACCGGAAGGCGTTAACGTCATCGGCGAGCGGCTCTTCGATCCGGAAAAAGTCTACGGCAAAAAATGAATGGTCGTCTTGTCGCTGCCCGCCATTAGAGCGTATTAAAAGTGAGAGCTCCGTCATTGCGCTCCACTCCGGCTTTTGTTTGTACAGCACACTTTGCAGCAGCCTGAGTAAAGCGTAGCGAAATGACGGCTCTTTCGGTCTTACCAACCGAGCACAACACCGATGTTACCGGTGTGGAGCAATTGGTGTGCGTTAAGATAAACGTTGTATCCGCCGAAAACCCTCCAACGCCCCGCATCGTAGTTCAGACCGGCTCCGGCGATCCCCCAATCCCGACCAGGGCTGTTGCCGCGAACCGTGTACTTCGCCGTCGAACGGAAATTCGCCATGCCAGGATTCGAAAACTGTGCCGTAAAGTCCGTATGAGTGCGATCCAGGAATTCGTGCATCCAAACCAACTGACCGAACAGCGAAAGCGAACCCTGACGGACACTGTTCAATTCCGTACTAAGCCGAGTTCCAATCAGAGAACGGACACTGTTGCCGGTCGTAATGTCGCCGAGAAGATTCAAACTCTGCGCACCGCGTTCCGTAAAACTTTGTTGTTGGTTGCCGACATACTGTAACCCGGCGAAGGGTTGAAACTTGACGTATCTGCTCTGAAATTCGTGACCGAATTCTCCGTACACCGTTCCGACAAAGGCGTTGTGATAGTTTTGCGTCCGGCGGTTCATAAACGAAATCGTTCGGGACGTGTTGTAATCGTTGTATCCGAGACCGCCGCTCACGAGAAAGTATCCAATCGGCGTTTCTTTGCGGAGATACAACCCGGCTTGGAGTTCCTTCGACTTACTTTTGTCGGCAAGGTCACTGTAAATCTGTCCACCGCCGTAAGAAATGTACGCTCCGGTGCGTCCCAACCATCGATTGAATCGGTCACAGCCGACGATGGTGCCGCCGAACTGTTGTCCGTAACCGCGAGCATTACCGTCGAAATAAGTGTGACCGCCGACGCCGTGGCCGATGGCCCACAGATTGCGGGCGAAAGGATGCGAGTTGAACCGGAGCGTGTCTCGGCGGAGAACGTCGTGGAGCGTATTGTTCACGATGGTCGTGTTCGTAATACTGCTTTGGGCGAGTGTTCCGTAGATCATTCCGCTCATTTGTTCCAATGCGTGTCTGGCCGCTTTGGAGATACCTGCCCGATGTGGAATACCGGCGTCGGAGTTTAACTTGTCCAGCGCAACGAGAACACCGAAGAAGTCACCGAGCGGATTCGGATCACGTCCGATGTCGTCGATATAGTATCCGATGGAACGTTGATTGATCGTGTTGCCGTAGCGTCCATAGATGTAATCTCGTTCAATAATAACTTCGGGAGGAACTTCGAGCGACAACGGATTCGCACTTTGATTGATAAGGAAGTCGAACAGCAGCACTTCCGACGTTGTGCCGATTTGCATCGGATTGTTGACCGAGAGGTCGCCTGTCGCGTCGAGAAAAACGTACTTTGTTCCGCCAACGTATCGGGCCGGGTCCGGATGCACCGACGGATCGTTCGTCGGTGCGACGATGTCGATGATCCCGCCGTTGATGGTCGCGTTGCCGTTGACCTTGATGAGATCATTGTGAACGCCTGCCACCGGATCGCCGGAGTGCGACGGATTGATGGTGATTTCAAGATGTCCCGCGGCGTTGTTCGTGAAGTTTCCGTCGATGGTCAGTGTTCCAATGGTCTGTCGTGACGGCGAGTTGCCGGGCGAAAGGGTGCCATTGTTGATGAAACCGCCGTTCGCCGCGACTTTGCCGGTGCCGTCGACGCGACCACTGTTATTAAAACCGCCGCCGACGTTCACAGCCGCCGGTGTCGTAACACTAATGGTTCCGGTATTACTCAAGTTTCCACCGACGTTGAGCGTCGTGAATGTGTTAATCGTACCGGAATTAGTCAGGTTGGTGCCGACTTGTATCACGTTGAAGCCGGTTACGTTCCCACTGTTGTTGAGGTTTCCATCGATGGAGACGGACGAGCTGTTGCCGGTTAAACGCCCACGAGTTTCAACGGTCATACTTTCAGAAAACCGTACCATTCCGCTGCTGTCGACATTCAACGTGGAATCGGACTTAATGATTCCGTTACGGAATCGATCGAGCGTGTCGCCGCCGAGTCGGGTCGTACCGCCCCAGGTTTCCAGATCGAAATTTCCCGTTCCGGTAATGTTTCCGAAATGGTCGAGACGGAAATAATCGTCTCCGAAATTCGTCGCTTCGCCGTTGGCATCCGGCGATTTGCCGAAGGTCAGTTTCGTCGTTCCGCCGTCGTTGATGATGTCTCCCCAAATGTAATAGTCGTCCCCTGTAATGGAATAACCGTCCATAATGTTGATTTCGCCGACGGTAACATTCGGACTGATGTAAATGGCCGTTGTGGCATCGTCGTAGGCAAGGATCGCTCCCGTGCTGTCCAATTTGATCGCGTCGTCATTGAACCAAACGGCACGACCGGTTTCGGCGACGGCACCAATCAGGCCGCGATTGATAAGAACAGTGCCCGAACCTTCCGTAACGAGAACGCCGACGCCTTCTTCACCGACGGCGACAACATAGACATCGCGGTCGATTGTCAGAACATTTCCGACGTTTTCGATACGAATACCGGTTCCGGCGTATCCGTATGAAACTAAGTCGGCTTTTTGCACAACATTATTTTCTCCTGCTACGAGGTGAAGTCCGACGCCGAACATGGCCCAACTTTCAAATCCGGTGTTGTTTTCAATGGTCCCCGTGTGAGTTTGATAAAGCGAACGACCGAAATGCAGATAATTCGGATCAGTTCCAAAGGAGGCGTAACCGAGGTCTTTCATCAAGGCTAATTCCACTTCGGAGAGGACGGGGCGAAGCGTTTTGTCGTCGTAGGCGTTCAATCTACCGTACTCAGTTTGCGGATGGGCGAGCGTCGAACCGGGCTGGTATTCGGATGTGTGCGTGTTGACGGGAAGGTTGATTGTATTTCCCGACACCCAGTTGTCGCCGTACACATTTTTCGTATTCGTTCCGGAAAACGTGACACCGCGATTTTTTATATCTTCCCATGTGTACGTATCACCGACTGCAACCGGGTCCGTATCGCCGACGAGAAAATGGCTTTCAAAGGATGCCAACTCGCCAAAATCCTCACCGAATGTAACCGAAGCTCCGCTTGTCCCATCCAAGCGAATGATTCCCAAGGTGTGTGCCATTTCGTGAAGCATTACGCCTTCGAAGGAGAATTTGCCGTTTTGAGCGGACGTGTCGAACTGCGTGTTGGGCGTCGTGGAATACTCGGCATGTTGGTTTACATTGAACAAGATATAACTGTCCGCATTGTTGACGCCGTCTATTTTTGTACTCGTGTCAGCACCATCGCTCGTCAGAATAGCTTGAGTGTTCGTAATGATGGTTCCCGGATTGCTTCCCAGCGAAGTAACGATGGCCGAATTTGATCCCGCCAGATTGTTCTCCGAACCGACATAGTAGCCGACATTGAGAACGACGACCCCACCGCCGCCGTTCACAACGATCGGATCGGCCCCGATAACATCGACCCAATACTGGACCGCTCGGATGACCGCCTGTTTCTCTGCAACGTCATTAAAGGCATCGCTGGTGGTACTTGTGCCTTCATACCGTTCACCGACGTCGAGAAAATTGACGGTAAACACTCCACCGACCGTAAACTGGTTTCCCGTCCAATTTTGTGCGTTTACGGTCCCCGCAAGAAGGACGGCGACAAGGACAAACTGCGTACCGAGAGCGGCGAATGTATTCTTCACGGTTGACTCCTGCTGCTTGAAAGTCGATGGTGTTACACGAGAGATTGACGCTCAATCTTCTCTCCCCCTTGCAGGCGTCATGCACGTTGCCGATTCGGTAAAATCGACGCAAAGGATCACGGAACGCTACCGTCCCTGTCCGTCCACGGCAATCGAAGTCGGCCAAAACACGTGGCAAAATCAAAAATTTTCGCTATCTGGAGTTTTTTCCTCAAGTTGCGGCAATACGATCGCTAGAACGGCCAGACTTTTCGGAAACGGACGGCATGACCTCGTTCCTACATTCGGTGAAAACGGCAAGCACTGTAAGAGTATGTGCCCCTCTACAGTAAGCACGTCGTAACAAATAACATTCAGTGGCAATGTCAACCTGACCCCTCGGGAACAGACAAGTGATTTTTCGTCGCCAAAGAAAACCTCTCGCGGACCCCTGCGAGTTCCTATCGGCGGCGGTGGTTGCCGGAATATCGACCGGAACATTTCCCCTTGACGGCAAAAAACGCTATGGTAAAATAGCAGACGTTTATGGTGGCTGTAGTTCAATAGGTTAGAGCACTGGATTGTGGTTCCAGACGTTGTGGGTTCGAGTCCCATCAGCCACCCTGCGTAAGCCGGATTGGTTCAAAATGACCGGGGAATGCCCCAGTTTGTGGTTGCGCATTCTTATTCTCTCAAGCGGTAAACCGCAGATTGTCTTCCGTGAACGATGAATTCTGTGTTTCACCATTTGAATGTAGGAATTACATCTTTAACTCCACAATGTTTTAATCACAGAGGCCTGGAAGGTAGGCAGACTTTTCCATAAAGTCGTATAAGGAACCACCATGAATGCCCATTGGTGAGAAAATCCTGGCCGGGCTACCGGGCGCGATTTTCTCCAAAAATCGCTTAGCCAAAATGGCAGTTTAATGGCGTTGTGCCATTATCGTTTGACTGTATCTCCTTTAACCCTTTGTCGTACAATATGTTGCGACTCACACGGTGGCACAGAGAAAAACGAATACGTCAGTCGATCAAACATCGAGAAAATAGAAAAGTTGGGAAAAACCAACAAAAAATCGCCGCTAAGGATTTCTTCTTCGTGCCTCTGTGCCATCGTGCGAAAACATTCCATGATAAGGAGTTACGAATATAATCTTCGATTAGACCGTTAAAGTAGTGAAACCGCTGCTGAAACCAACAGGCCGTTATCAGGAACGCCAACTTTTTATTTTACCCCCTCGCAGAGGTCGCTGGATTAGAAAGTCGGCGTACCTTGGCGTCACCGAAAATGCCCCGACTCGTTTTACGTTTTTTTTCTGCTAGAATCGGCAGGATGAAAATTATCGTTCTTGCCGGTTTTTGTATACTTTCTTCGGTTTTGACCGTCTTTGCGATTCCACGTAATCCACCGCCGGTTTTCGAGTCCGGCTACACGTTACCGGAAACGGACACGCCGATGCCTTGTTGGCCCATTGCGGCGGAAAACTGGGTAGCGGTCGTTTTGTACGGCGGATTCCTGTTCTTTGCCGCTTTTGGGGCCTACAGATGGCGGTCCCGACGGATGCTCTTCCTCTTGGCCATTGCTTCGGTTGTCGTTCTCGGTTTCCTGATGGCCGGTTGCCCCTGTCCCGTCGGAATGTTCCAAAATATCGTCGACGCCTTCATCCAACCGACTGTTTCGTTGCCGTGGACCGCCCTGATTTTGTTTGCGATTCCTCTGTTGATTGCCCTGTTTTTGGGGCGTGTGTTCTGTTCCGGCGTCTGTCCGTTCGGTGCCGTACAGGAACTTACCGCTGTGAAACCGATTAAGATTCCCGATGGCCTCGAACACACCCTCGGGCTGTTCCGATACTTCAACATCGGTCTCGGTGTCTTTTGCGTGACAACTGGACTCGGTTACTTGATTTGCCGATTCGATCCTTACGTCGGATTTTTCCGGATGAGCGGCAT
>Ga0099364_10008243_pt1 | contig 14688 bp, 14 predicted proteins | sample TergutTh196P3_FD_73070 | JGI IMG/M metagenome (GOLD analysis project Ga0099364, IMG submission 73070) | Microcerotermes parvus P3 segment gut microbial communities from Pointe-Noire, Republic of the Congo - Th196 P3 | ecosystem: Host-associated > Arthropoda: Insects > Digestive system > Gut ... | reverse complement strand
ATAAAAGTAATACGTCAACGTCAGGTAAAAAATTTCTTTGCTACTATGATGGTTTCTCTTGGTACTCCGATGATTCTTGGCGGTGATGAATTTGGACGTACTCAAAGAGGTAACAACAATGCCTACTGTCAGGATAATGAAATTTCCTGGTACGACTGGTCTTTATTTGAGAAAAATAAAGAGTTGTACCATTTTGTAAAAGAAATGATAGCGTTCCGTCTTAGACACCCGGGTTTTATGCGCCCCGAGTTTTACACAGGCAGAGAGGGCGATTACAATGCCATTCCTGATATAAGTTGGTTTGATGAAACAGGTTCTGCTCCCGATTGGGACGAGATAGATTATTATCTTGCTCTGCGTGTTGATGGCAGCAAGGCGGAAACATTAGCCGACCGTGATGATAATGATTTTTATATTATGTTTAACGCAAGCCTTGAAGTTAAGGCTTTTAAACTTGCGCAGCCGTCGCAAAAAAAAGAATGGCTGCGTATTGTAGATACAGGATTAAAAGCGCCAAACGATGTCCTTTTACCCGGAAATGAAAAACCGATTCCTTCTCAGAACACTTATCCTGTTAAGGCCTGCAGTATGGCAATTTTAATTTCAAAGGAATTAAATGGATAATTCAAGTTTTATTTTTGGCGTTGATCTTGACGGTGTGGTCGGCGACTTTTACGGAATGATACGAAAAATCGCCGCTGAATGGCTGAACAAACCGCTTGATGCCCTTACTTCAGAAGTTTCCTTTGGGCTTAAAGAATGGGGTATAGACGAACTTGGCGGTTATGACCGCCTGCATCGTTTTGCGGTAACACAGCGAAACATTTTTCGCGACATGCAGCCTATAGAAAACGCTCCGGCTATTCTGCGGAAATTGTCTAATCAGGGCATTCGTATCCGTATTATTACGCACCGGCTTTTTTTAAAGTTTTCTCACCGTACGACAATTACGCAGACTGTTGACTGGCTTGACAATTACGACATTCCCTACTGGGATATTTGTTTTATGAATGACAAAGGCGCAGTCGGTGCGCATATCTATATTGATGACGCTCCTGATAATATTCTAAACCTGCGTAAACAGGGTTGTAATACTATCATTTTCAGCAATTCCACAAACCGCGATATGTCCGGCCCGCGTGCAGAAAATTGGTTCGATGTTGAACGTATGGTAATGGAAGCCCGCGAAGAATGGAAAACCGGCACAATAGGGCTGTTTGGCATTTAAGATTGAAAGATATTGTTTTAACTACAATCAACGCAAAATGGATACACCCCTCTCTTGCGCTGAGGCTGCTCAAAGCCAATCTTGGTGTACTTGAGGATCGCTGCGAAATAATCGAACTTAACCTTCGCCAGCCGTTAGCTGAAAAGCTGGCGCTTCTGACCAATGCCCGCCCACGAATTTTAGGTATTTCCGTTTCAATCTGGAATCATACCGCAACGCTGGAACTTCTTGATGAGCTTGAGAAGGTGTGGAAGGAACAGGGAGAAAAACCTGTTGTAGTTCTTGGCGGCCCTGAGGTTTCCCACTTGCCGCCGGATGCTAAAATTTTCCGGCACGCTGATTATGTAATCCGCGGCGAAGGTGAAATTGTTTTCAGAGAACTATGTGAAAAAATTTTATCTGAAAACAAAACAAAAACTTCGCGTCTTTGCGTCGCGTACCATAGGTACGATGCGTCTTTGCGTGAAGAATCTCAGGATAATCCCCAATTCATCACCGCAGAAAATGTCAATGTAAACGAAATAAAAAGCGCATACCACTTATACACAGACGAAGACATCGCAAAAAAACTTATCTATGTGGAAGCAAGCCGAGGTTGTGTTTTTAACTGTGATTTCTGCCTGAGCGCGATAGATAAACATGCGGTGCGCGCTCCGAAGGTGCGCGATTTTCCGCTTGAGCCATTCTTTGCGGAAATGGACATTTTAATACAACGCGGCGTAAAAACATTTAAATTTCTGGACAGAAGTTTCAACGTTAATATTGAGCGCGCTGTTCAGATAATGGAATTTTTCCTTTTAAAAATAGAAGAACGAAAAGGGCAGGGGTTTGTGGTACACTTTGAAATGGTGTCTTCCCTTTTTCCGCCGGAACTGAGGGAAGCGCTCAAACGTTTCCCGCCGGGGACACTGCGTCTTGAAATAGGGATTCAAACCCTGAACAGCGAGGCTGCCGCCTGCATTAATAGGCCTTCATATCCTGAAAAAGAGCTGGAAGCTCTCAGGTTTCTCCGCGAAAAAACAAACGCTATTATGCATGTAGACATAATCGCCGGTCTCCCCGGCGAAGACCTTGTATCCTTTGGCAATGGTTTTGACCGCCTTTGGCTTGCTCTCTCAGATTCGGTGTCCGCAGAAGAGGCAGAGCAACATACGGAAATCCAGCTTGGTATTTTAAAACTGCTGCCGGGAGCGCCAATTTCCCGCCACAATGAGGCTTATGGCATGCGCTATAACTCTGCTCCGCCCTACGAAATAGAAGAAACTTCCGTTATGAGCGCGGACGACCTTTTGCGCGTAAAAAACTTTGCGCGGTTTTGGGAAATTACCGTTAATCGCGGTTTAATTAAACTGCCTGCAAAAGAACCTGTTTTTAGTAAATTTATGGAGCTTTCAGATTCACTCTACGCTAAATTTGAAAGAAATTGGGGAATTGACAGGGAAGAATTGCTTGAATATGTAAAAAGTATAATCTAAACAATGTAGATAATTATTGTTTTATGTGTTAGATTTATTAGCAAGAGGTGTTTTTATGAAAAAAGTTTTTTCATTATTTCTCTTTATTTTGGTTTTGTTATTTGTATACTCATGTAATTTACAGATGCCTACTGCAGTAGAAATCAGGGCAACTCCCGAACTGGAATTTTCTGCCTCTTTTAATTTTAGTGATTATTTTGAAGAGATGATTAATTTTGAAGGAAAAGAAAATATATATTACTGTACAAAAACCGAAGACCTGACTTATTTATTTTATACAGTGCTTAGTGAAGGAACAGATAATGAATTTGTAGAGCTTAAAGATATTTTACCTGGAATTCAATATACAGAAATTGAATTGTATAATTCTAAAAAGAACAACAGTCCAATAATAATACCGGCTCCGGATGAAGATGAAGGTTTAAGAGATTTTAGGTTTACCAAAACAGAATCTAGACTTTATATATCAGGTTCAAAAATTTCGAAAAGGCTTACAATTGAAATCTGGATTAATGATGACGATGGCAACGCTGAGACATTTAACGGAATAGACGATAAATTCAATGATGATTTATTAGACCGGTATAATTTTAACTTTGAAGGTCTTGAATTACCTCCAAATGGTGGCAAAATTGAAAATTTAGATTTTAATGGTGAAGTTGAAGTTAATTTCCGGATTTTCATTGCGATAGGCGAAGATATTGAAACTGGTGATATTAATGATCCTTTTAATATTAAGGTTGAACTTGCAACTTGGCTTCCTTTTATGCTCGAAGCGGTAAAAGAAGGGGCAGAAATAAAATTGCCACAAGATTTATTTTCGGAGGGAGACCTTTTTGGAAGAGAATCGGCGGACGATGACAGTATAATAGAAAGTTTACACTTTTCTATCGGATTAAACAAAAACCCCTTTACGGATGCAACTTTAGTCATCACAAGCGGCGACGATATAAGATTTGAAAATCCAACGAGCCCTACGGCAATAGGTTTTCCAATCACGGAAACAATGATGCAGACTATTAATCGTAGCTTTCCTTTTTCTCCAAAGTTATCTTTAAGGTTTAAACAGGGCGGGAGAATGTCAATCCCCCGGAATTTTCATACAACCGGGGTCTACTTTAAAGCCAGAATAAATTACAGGATCGATCTTTAAGGAGACAGAAATTGACATGAAAAAAACATTATTCCTTTTACTTTGCTGTCTCCTTATTCTTTCCGGAGTTTGGGGTTTTGAGATAGAAGACAGAAGATTTGAAGTAGGCCTTAACGCTGGTTTTGGCTTTTCTAATGATTTTCTTTCGTTAAGTGAAGTTTTCCGCGAAACAGTTATTTTGGATCTTGACGAACTTGCTAAAGGATTTAATTTGAATCTTTGGCTTGGCGCTTCTCCCCTGTATTTTAACTACAATCATAATAACCTCTGGGGGTTTGGATTATCCACCAGCATATATTCAACAGGCGTAATTGATCTTTCCGGCAAGTTACTGTCTTTTGATGAAGCGGTTAATGCTAAATCAGAAATAAACGCCTCTGTTTTTGCGGAAATAGGAACGCCTGTTTTTTTTCATATCGATAAATTTAAAATAAAAGTTAAACCGTCTTTGTATTATCCTATTCTTTATATGAAATCTGATATTTCATATACATTTGACAGAACCAATGCCGGAACAATATTTAATATTGGTTTTGATATTAATGTTTACACCATATTCCCGACAGAATCTGATAATTTTGACATAACATCAGCACCGGGTTTTGATATTAGTATTGGTGCGGAATATCCATTGTCAGAAGCGCTTGGCATAAAACAAAAAATCCCCTTGCTGGATTTTGATGCCGGAATAGACTTAGTTAATATTCCGATTGTTCCGTCTAAAATGCGTAACTATATGAGATTGACAGGAAGAATCGGAAGTGATAAACCTTTTACTTTTTTTGGCGACGATGATGATATGGACATGGATACAATTTTTTCTATTGATGATGATACAGAATATGGAACAAAAGACCAAAGGATTTTCCGGCCTTTCAAGACGCTTATCTGGGCTGATTGGAGGCCATTGGGGACTCAGTTGTTTACGGTAAGGCCAACGATTGGTTTTTCAATTAACCCGCTTTTTATAAAGCCGTTCTCTTTAGAAGCAGGGTTAAAGGCGAGTTTGGATATTAATAATTTTTTTATGGCATCAGCCGGAATAGGTTATCACGATCGCTTCTGGAGAAACAGTATTGATCTAGCTCTTAATTTAAGAGCCTTTGAGATCAATTTAGGAGCGGATATGCGCTCATCGAATTTTTTAAAGAGCTGGGCAGGCAATGGTTTTGGTTTATATATCGGGCTTAAGTTCGGCTGGTAATCTTACTGTCGGGAATAATGCCAAACCGGAACAGAAAGTTCCGAAGAAAAGGGATTTTGCCGCCTGAAATCCGGCAGCCATTCGTTGCCTGTAACAAGCTCCTGACAAAAACCGTCTTCAATTTCAAATTCTTCCAGCCAGCCCATTACAGTATCGTATTCTTCTTCCTTTAAATAACTTTTTGGCATTGGTCTTTCTCTGTTTGGGATTGGCGTGTACTGTGTCATCAGAGAAAGCATAGCCCGCCCCTTTGCGTTATCTGCAAACCAACGCAGTACAGAGTAGGTAGAGTCCAAATAACCGGGTAAAATTAAATGCCGAATAATCACTTTTTCCGTTGAGTTTGTTATATTCATCATCTTGGTAATTGCCGCCGCTGCTGTCTGCGGATAATCGGGCGCATTAAAATACCTTGCGGCAATTTCACTGTCCAGCGTTTTTAAATCCGGCAGGTAAATATCGACATGTTCTTTTAATAGTTCCAATGCCCCTGTGCTTTCGTATCCCGATGAATTCCAAAGAACAGGAAGCAGCACTCCTGCTTTTTTAGCAGTAGCTAGCCCCTCTGCAATCCCGGGGATAGCATGACTCCCTGTAACAATGTTGATGTTTTCCGCCCCCTTATCACGAAGCGCCGCGCAAATCCCCGCAAACTCATCGGCGGTAACCTCTCTGCCAAGTGCGGGGCTTCCTTTCTCCCCCTGAGAGATCTGGTAATTCTGGCAAAAAGCGCACCCTAAATTACAGCCGCTTATAAAAATAGTTCCAGACCCCCCCGCCCCGACAAGAGGCGGCTCTTCTCCGCAGTGTATCAGCGCAGCACCTACCCGCACAGCCACAGTTTCCCCGCAAAAGCCGATTTCACCTGCGGTACGGTTAACGCCGCAGTTTCGCGGACAAAGCTTGCAGAAGTTGTATGGGTTCATGGATTTTGCTGTATTTTCTTATCGCCGGTGGTCTTGGTAATTTGTAATTTTTTGTTTCCCAATTGTTTTGCGTTAATACCGGAAATAACAGATTTACCTGTTTCTTCTTCAAGTTGTTTGCGGGCTACTTTAGCTGTATTTGCTCCCCGCTTTGCTACATCGGCACTTTCATTAAAACCAACAGGTTGTTCAATTATTGATATTTCTGTAGCGGCTACCTCTGCAAGCATATTGAGAATAAGCTCGGTGTTAGTCATATTGTCACGTAAATTTTCTTTTTTTAAGTCTTTTAATTTTTTGTATTCCCGGGTAGTCATTCCGCTCCATGTCTTGCTCATAAGATCGGTAAGAGAAGCATATTCCCCGTCTTTTTTAACTCCGCTTTTATCCCATTCGTCAGTAAGCGCTTTACGGACTTCGATAGATTTAATACGTTGATTTATCCAGTTTTCGCTGTAACCCAAACGGCGGTAATTTTGAATTGCCCGATCAATTGACAACTCAGGATCAACCGTTTCATCAATACGTTCACTGCCAGTTTTTGCAAGCCATAACTTAAAAGGCTCGGCTTTTTTACTTGGTATTGATTGAATAAGACGTAAAACCTGCTCTGTGTCGGCAGCATCGGTAAGCCGCATCTTACCGTCAGGGGTAAGCATTTTCAACTGGTAACAATTTGTTACCGTTTGGTTTCCTTCTGCGGCTAAACGACCTTTCAGGACTTTCCAGTATTTTCGGGCTGTTTGATAATCGCTATCAGTCAAGACAGCGACTATATCAACAACAGAAAACCACCATTTTTCGGCTTCTTCCTCCCATAATGTGCGGACTTTCCTGTTTTCAAAAATTTTGATTTTACCTTTAGAATCGCTCATTTATTTGCTCCAAAGAATTTATAGCTATTCTACCTATAAAAAACATTCACGCCAAGATGAGCAGAGAGCAGCGTTTTCTGGGTAATTTAGAATCCCCCACGCAACCAAAAAACTTCTTAAGGGTCATAAAAATAACTTGACATAATTAGGGAAAAATACTAAATTAGGAGCGTGACAAAATTTAAGAATTTGTCAAAAAAGATATGGCAACTAAAATTATAGGAACAGGAAGAGCTGTACCACCGAGAATGGTCAGCAATGATGAATTGGCCGCTCAAATTGACACCAGCGATGAGTGGATCAGATCCCACACCGGGATTGGAAACCGGCATATTGCGGACGAAAATACTGCTTGCAGCGATCTTGCGGTGGAAGCGGCAAAAAACGCACTTGCTATGGCTGCCGGGTATACAGGCTCTGATCCTGTGCAGAGAGACGAAGCGGCAGCAGAGACCGCCGGAACTATCGATATAATAATTCTTGCTACAGTAACGGGTGATTATATTGGCACTCCTTCTACTGCCTGTATTGTGCAGGACAGGATTGGGGTGAAAAACGCAATGGCAATGGATATTACCGCAGGCTGTACCGGTTTTGTTTACGGTCTTGAAACAGCGGCAGGTCTTTTGAACATCTCTGTGCAGCGTAAACGTGCGCTTGTAATCGGCTCTGAGGTTTTGAGTAAAATGGTAAACTGGGAAGACAGGGCAACCTGCGTTCTGTTTGGCGACGGCGCAGGAGCTGCTGTATTGGAAAAATCCGGTGATGAAGGTACAGGCCTTTTACAAAGCGTGATTTTTGCTGACGGTTCAGGTTATGAAAGCCTTATAATGCGCAGGGGCGGTACGCGTTATCCTTTTAAAAAAGGCGATGTTATAAGCGAATCGATCTGTGTCGAAATGAAAGGGCAGGAAGTATACATCTTTGCGGTTAAGGCTATAAACGAAACAGTTGAGCTGCTTTTAAAAGCCGCAAATATCAAAATCGACGATGTCGCATGGATTATTCCTCATCAGGCCAATGCAAGAATAGTACAAGCTGCTGCCAAACGGCTTCGCGTCCCTTTGGAAAAGTTCTACCTTAATATCGAAGAATACGCCAATACTTCTGCGGCATCAATTCCCATTGCTTTGGACGAAATGAACAGAAACGGAAAGTTAAACAAGGGAGATTTAATTTTGACCGTCGGGTTTGGCGGAGGCCTTACTTATGGCGGAAATATAATTATATGGTAGGAGAAAAATGAACAAAAAAAATATTGTATATTTATTTCCCGGACAGGGAGCGCAGTATTCGGGAATGGCAATCGATTTGCTTTCTTGCGATGCTGTAAAAAAACTTTTTGATACGGCATCGGAAATTTTTGGGAAGGACGCAAAAGAACTCCTTAACTCTGACGCAGATACCTTAAAGCGCACTGATATTTCTCAGCCTGCGATAACATTGGCTAATCTTGCGGCAGCGGCGTATCTTGATGCGCAGGGGTACACTCCTACTGCCTGCGCCGGGTTCAGCCTTGGCGAATATGCCGCTCTTGTCAGCAGCGGGATAATTGATGCGGCAGATTGTCTGCGGCTGGTGAAGGCAAGGGGAGAAGCAATGCAAAAAACTGCAGACCGTCTCCGTAACGAAAGCGGCGGGGATATTTCCGCCGCACCGGGCATGGCGGCAGTCGTGGGTTTTGCTCCCGCACAGGCGGAAGAACTAATTGCAAAGTGGAACGCTGAAGGTTTAAAAGATCTTTATGCCGCGAATATCAATTCTCCTAAACAGCTTGTAGTAAGCGGAACAGCCGCCGCATTAACAGAAGCGGAAACCCGCTTTAAGGAAGCCGGCGCAAAACGCATTATACGTTTGCAGGTGGCAGGCCCTTTCCATTCACCGCTCATGGCGGATTCTGCGCAGGCTTTCGCGCCAGTGCTTGAAGCCGTAACATTCCGTGATCCTGCTATTCCAATGTATTCAAACGTAACAGGAAAGTTAGTAACTTCAGGCGCGGAAGCAAAGACGCTGGCTCTTGCACAGATCACAAGCCCTGTTCGCTGGCTGGAAGAACAGGCCGTTATCGCTGAGGCTGGAGCGGAAGCCTGTCTGGAAGTTGGCCCGGGTAAAGTTTTACAAGGTTTATGGAAGGATTCATTACTGGAAGGTAAAGAGATTCCATGTTTCGCCGCAGGAACAGTCGAAGATATATCAAAAATATCGGAATCTTAATCCGTGTTAATCTGTGAAAATCCGTGTAAATCCGTGGGTAATGTTATAAACTTAAGGAGTTAAAATGAGATTAGAAAACAAAAAAGCCCTGATAACAGGAGCATTAAGAGGAATAGGAAAAACAATCGCCGATCTGTTTATCGCAGAAGGCGCAGAAGTTTGGGGACTAGACTACAAAACACCCGAAGATCTTTCGGACAGGGTTACGGCGGCAAATGGTAAACTCCATTGGATACAACTGGATCTTTCGGACACTACGGCAATCGACGGAATAATTGACAATGCCGTAAAAGAGTCAGGCGGTTTTGACATACTCGTAAACAATGCAGGCATTACAAAAGACAACTTGTCTTTCAGAATGTCCATCGAGGAGTGGCAAAAGGTAATAGATATAAACCTTTCTGCGGCATTTTTTGTCGCCCGCTCCGTTGCAAGAGACATGATCCGCAAACGTACAGGTTCAATAATCAACATGGCGAGCGTTGTCGGCATTCACGGCAATGGCGGGCAGGCTAATTACTCCGCAAGCAAGGCGGGGCTTATCGCCGTAACAAAAAGTTTAGCCAACGAAGTTGCAAGCCGCTCGGTGCGGGTTAACGCTATTGCGCCCGGTTATATCGAAACAGATATGACATCTGTTCTGCCCGAAGAAGTAAGAAAAAAAATGACAGACGTTATACCCATGAAGCGTACAGGAAAACAGGAAGATGTCGCAAAAGCCGTGTTGTTTTTTGCGTCAGATGATTCATCATATATTACAGGACAAGTTCTGCCCGTAGACGGTGGAATGTATTTTTAGGAAGGTGTTATGAAAAAGAAAGTTGTTGTAACAGGAATGGGGATAATTTCTCCCATAGGTAATTCTGTCGAAGAATTTTGTGAGTCTCTTAAAGCAGGAAAAAGCGGGATTGGACCAATCACTTCTTTTGATACCACAGGTTTTGATGTAACTATTGCAGGAGAGATAAAAAACTTTGATCCTTCTCTTTGGATAGACAAAAAAGAAGCGCGCAAAATGTGCCGCTTTACTCAGTTTGCCGCAGCGGCGGCTGTTCAGGCTTTAGATGATGCTAAACTTCTTGGCGAACCAAATGCCGAAGGAAAAAGGACAGTTACCAGCGTGCCTGAAAGAACAGGCATTGTACTTGGAAACGGTATAGGCGGTTTTGAAGTTGTAGGTGAGTCTCACAAAAAACTTTTTAATGACGGGCCAAAACGCATGCTGCCCCTCACCGTTCCCATGATGATTCCCAATGAAGCGGCGGGGAATGTTTCCATGATGTACGGCACAAAGGGCCCTGCCTTTACGCAGGTTACCGCATGCGCCGCAGGTACGGACGCGCTGGGACAGGCGCTCGACCTTATCCGCTCCGGCCGCTGCGATGTGGTAATTTCCGGCGGAACTGAATCTACGATTTTACCCTTTGCTGTCGGCGGTTTCCAAATGCTCAAGGCGCTTTCTACCAAACGCTGTCATGAGCCGGAAAAAGCGTCCCGCCCCTTTGATGCAGATCGCGACGGATTTGTAATGGGCGAAGGTTCGGGTATTTTGATCCTTGAAAGCGAAGAACATGCAAAAAAACGCGGCGCTAAAATTATTGCCGAACTTGCAGGGTACGGCGCAACAGCCGATGCCTTTCATATCACATCGCCCGACCCAACAGGTGTTGGCGGTTCAAATGCTGTCAAACTGGCTCTTGCCGATGCGGGATTACAGCCGCAGGATATTCAATACTATAACGCGCATGGAACTTCTACAGAGATTAACGATCCTGTCGAAACAAAGATATTAAAAATCGCATTTGGAGATCATGCCTATAAATTGAAGGTTTCCAGCACAAAGAGCATGCACGGCCACTGTATTGCAGGCGGCGGCGGCATAGAAGCAATCGCCTGTATTCTGGCAATCCGCGACGGGTTTTATCCGCCTACGATCAACCTTGACAATCCCGACCCTGAATGTGATCTTGATTATGTGCCGAATAAAGCTCAATATGGAGAAATAAACGCCGCCGCTTCCGGTTCGCTGGGTTTTGGCGGCCATAACGGCGTGGTTGTGTTTAAAAAGTATGTTTAAAAAGTATAAACGAGGAACAAAATGGCTAACGAGATAGAAAACTTACTGCCTCACAGAGAACCGTTTTTATTTGTAGATGAAATTGTCGAGGCAAGCAACGAAAAGATCATCGCAAAACGTGTGTTTACGGAAAATGAATATTTTTTTAAGGGACATTTCCCCGAGTACCCCGTAGTTCCGGGTGTAATCCTTGTAGAAACTATGGCACAGTCCGGCGGAGCGGGTTTGCGTAAACTCGGTGAATTTGGCGAAGACGGGCTTTTCTTTTTTGCCACCGTAGACAAAGTTAAGTTCCGCCGTCAGGTACGTCCGGGCGATGAAGTCCGTTCAGAGGTTATCAATCTGCGGGTTTCTCCGAATATGATCAAACAGTCGGGCAAGGCCTATGTCGGAGATGAACTTGCCGCCGAAGCCGAATGGATGTGCCTTGTAGGGAAAAAGTAAATGATCATCAACAAACCAATGATACGAAACAGCCTTTGTCTTAACTGCCACCCTGTTGGGTGTGCGGTCTCTGTGCAGAGGCAGATTGAATATGTAAAGAAAAATTTACCGCCGTCAGACGGGAATAAACCCGCCCTTGCGCTTGTTATTGGCTGTTCAAGCGGTTATGGTCTTGCAAGCCGCATTGCAGCGGCTTTTGGGTACGGGGCTGTTACAGTCGGAGTATCTTTTGAAAAAGAACCCACTGTAAAACATTCAGGTACGCCGGGTTTTCATCACAATACGGCCTTTGACCGCGAAGCTGCGAAAGCGGGATTTGTTTCTGTAACTGTAAACGGCGACGCCTTTTCTGACGAGATAAAAGCCGAAACATGCGAAGCGGTTAAACAGGCGGCTTTAAAAGCTAACATTCCCGCAAAGATCGATTTGATAATTTATTCCCTTGCATCTCCTGTCAGAACAGATCCAAAAACAAAGGTTATGTATCAATCGGCTATCAGGCCGATAGGCTCGTCTTTCTCTGGCAAAACACTCAACATGATAGACGGAACATTCAGCATTGTCGAAGCGCCGCCTGCCACAGAAGAAGAAGTACAAAATACTATAAAAGTTATGGGCGGCGAAGACTGGGAATTGTGGATGGACTCACTCGATTCGCAGGGGCTTCTTTCTCCTCAGGCGCGTACTGCAGCTTACACATACATAGGCCCTGAACAGTCATGGGCTATTTATAAAAATGGAACTATCGGAAAAGCCAAAGAAGATCTTGAACGCGCCTGCCGGGACATAAACAAAAAACTTGCTGGTCAAAATAAAATCAAGGGAGCATGGGTTTCTGTAAACAAGGCGCTTGTAACCCGGTCAAGTGCGGTAATTCCGATTATCCCATTTTATATCTCCTGTCTGTTTAGGGTGATGAAAGAAATTGGACTGCACGAAGGCTGTATTGAACAAATTGTCAGGCTGTACCGCGACCGTCTTTACACCGCTGACGGTTCAACGCCTGTAGACAGCGAAAACCGTATCCGCATTGACGATTGGGAAATGCGTGATGATGTTCAAACTGCGGTTAATGAAAAGATGAAAATTGTAACGCCGGAAAATGTTTTTACAGAAACCGATGTAGCAGGATTTAAACATGACTTTCTGGAAGCTCACGGTTTTGATATAGACGGCGTTGATTACGAAGCTGATATTAACCTTATTTAACTCTTTTTCCGGTTAATGCCAATAAAATATATCTCTGTAGATTCTCCCCGGCAAGCCTGAGGTTTAAAACTTTTTACCGTTTCAAAAAGTGTTTTCATGCGTTTAAGGAGCAAGGCGCTGTCGCCGCCCTGAAAAACCTTAACAGCCAGATTGCCGCCTGATGAAAGATTGTTTTCTGCATAATCAATTACATTTTCCGCCAATTCAAAAGAACGGGCGGCATCTATAGTGTGGTTTCCTGTGGTAGACGGCGCAGCATCGCTGATTATCGTTGTATACGGCCCTTTTTCACAAAGCGTTTTTATGATTTCCTCATTTGTCATATCACCCTGAATAAAAAAGAAATTGCCGCTATCAAAAAGCCCTTTGTCAAATTCACGGGAAAGGGGAGAAAGGTCTACGGCGGCAAGAAACCCCCGATTGGAACTTTTGTCCGCATTCATTTTACGCAGCACATAGAGACTCCAGCTTCCCGGAGCGGCGCCAAGGTCTAACACACGGACGCTTCCTGTCCTGGTTTTTAAAAGACCGAATTTTTCCTCGATCTCTTTCAGCTTGTAAACTGAACGGGCAGGGTAGCCTTCGCTGCGCGCTTTTTGCTGCCAGTAATCAGGTTTCTTGTAATCTGCCATTTTTTGCCTGTATACTATTCAATATGGATAAAGAGTATACCCAAAGAATCAATAAAATAGAAGAACAGTTAAACCGCTGGCTGCTCATGAACACGGCATTTGCACAGGTAGTTTTCCCAAACGTAGGAGCAAAGGTATCTTCCTCATCGTTAAAAGCGCTTTTTGAACCGCTTGGCGATATACTTTCACGCGGCGGAAAACGGTGGCGGCCTCTTTTAATGACCCTTGTCTGCGAAACCCTTGGCGGCGGTGATGCTGCGCTCCCGCTTACGCCGCTTGTTGAATTCTGCCACAATGCAAGTTTAATTCACGATGATATAGAAGATAACTCTGCCCAAAGGCGCGGAAAGCCTGCGATTCACCTGATTTACGGAATTGATACGGCAATAAACTCAGGCTCTTTTTTTTATTTTCTGCCGCTGTGCTGTATCGATTCTTACACAGGGAAAAATAAAGAAAGGATTTACAGTCTTTGGGCGGAATACATGCGGAAACTGCATTTGGGTCAGGCAATGGATATAAGCTGGCATCGGGATATCAAAATTGTTCCAGAAATAGAAGAATACTATATTATGTGCGGTTTAAAAACCGGAAGCCTTGCCCGCCTTGCCGTTGAACTTGGCGTATTTGCCGCAGACGCCCCCGCAGAGTCGGCTGACTTATTGGGCGAAGCTGCAGAAAAACTGGGGCTTGGTTTTCAGATACTAGATGATGTAAAAAACCTGGATACAGGAATTCCGGGCAAAAAAAGAGGCGATGACATAGTAGAAGGGAAAAAAAGCCTTCCTGTACTGCTTTATCTCCACCGTTACCCTGAAAAAAGGGATTTTGCTGCCGCTTGCTTTGCCGCTGCCCGTTCCAAAGGTATAGCCGCTCCTGAAGTGGAAGAGATGATAGAAGCGCTGCAAAAAGCCGATATTCTAATAGAGGCCAGAGAGAAGGGCCTTGAATACATCAATAAAAGCAGGGAAATCTTCTCCAAAACGGAGATTGCAGGGTTTTCTCCCCTGGAAGAAGGCCGAAGACAGCTTGCAAGTTTTGTTGATATGCTCATATAATTTAAGAGGTTCATGTACAAGCACCTTGTCCGAATAATGTTTATTTTCTCTATTTTTGTTTTTATCCGGGGAAATTATTTCCCGGGTAGGGGCGGGGTCTTCGTTGGAAATGCCCTTGCCCAAACTGAATACGGCATAGGCGGAGGTCTGGTTCTAAACGAGCTAGAGCATGCAGAAGGATTCGATCTGGGCA